>ERZ857922.2516-NODE-2516-length-18383-cov-4.819020_pt1 | contig 18383 bp, 15 predicted proteins | sample MGYA00519579_ERZ857922 | MGnify/ENA primary metagenome ERZ857922 (study PRJEB31778, sample SAMEA3449375) | human gut metagenome | biome: human gut; feature: human-associated habitat; material: faeces | place: United Kingdom | collected 2010/2012 ... | reverse complement strand
TCGACTGTGTTGTGATTTGCTTTCATTTTAGTATCTTTGAAGTATCGGAAACATCTCCAGCTGGCATATTCGGAGACTCGACTGTGTTGTGATTTGCTTTCATTTTAGTATCTTTGAAGTATCGGAAACATCACACTGAACGAGCAATTGCAGACGCTGGTTGTTGTGATTTGCTTTCATTTTAGTATCTTTGAAGTATCGGAAACATCGAAAATGTTGCTGGAATCATATCGATGGTAGTTGTGATTTGCTTTCATTTTAGTATCTTTGAAGTATCGGAAACATCACAATTTGGGAACTTCGCCTTCTCTTTGGTGTTGTGATTTGCTTTCATTTTAGTATCTTTGAAGTATCGGAAACATCATCGTGTGCATCATTCATTTCTCGAATTTTGTTGTGATTTGCTTTCATTTTAGTATCTTTGAAGTATCGGAAACATCACAAATGTATAGGTTGCGACAAGCTGGCTTGTTGTGATTTGCTTTCATTTTAGTATCTTTGAAGTATCGGAAACATCACGATCTTTGTAAGATTTTATTAATTAATGACTTACAAAACAAATCAGAATAAAAAAATTGATGTTATTTCCTATGAAAAATCCTGCACAATGGCAGGATTTTTCTTTTTAGAACAGTTCCAATTGTTGACCCGGAGTATTCACCGACATTGTTTTCTTACCATAGAAAAGCTCAATATTTCCGAATTGCTTATCTGTAATACACATAATTCCTACATTCCCATGCTCCGGGAGAAAAGATTTAACTCTTTTTATATGTACTTCTGCATTTTCGCTACTGGCGCAATGACGAACATAAATGGAAAATTGAAACATTGTAAAGCCATCCTTTTGCAGACTCTTCCTAAAATCTGTATATGCCTTTTTATCCTTTTTCGTTTCAGTAGGCAAATCAAATAGTACAAGTACCCACATAACACGATATTCACTAAATCGGTCCATCACATTTCCGGATAGGATATTTTACGCAATTCTCCACTAAAGCACTTATACAAAGAAGCAGTAGTCTGTCCAACAGCTATCATTAACGGACTTCGTTTTCCGGCAATATTGGTTTCCAATGTAGGAATAGTCAGTAATCGGACTTTCAACTCTTTTGTCAACTCAGCGTAATTTCCCCCTTGCCTAACTATGCTATAAACTAATCTATCTACATAGGGACGATATGGCTCCATAATATCATCTGCCAAACAATAAGCATTATAGCGGTTGTGGTGATGTATTCCCAATGTAGGTAAAAGCCCACTTGCCACTAACCCACGAGCAACAACGGCACGTAAAATAGCATAACCATAATTCAATAAATTATTAGGCGGAATACCGTCCCTATCTCTTGTAAAACCTTCTATCCGAAACAAGTTTTTCCAATAATAAGCTGCAGCACGAGCTTCTTGATTATCCGGATCTCCACTTCTCACATTGGCCGCCCACACTCTCATACACTTTATCTCTTCTCCGGTACACTCTTTTAACACAGCTGCCTGATTCTCTATCTTAGCTTTTACCGTCTGCTGCCAAAGTTGTTTCGACAATGGCAGAGAAGCATCCAACTGCTGCCTAAACCTCTCGTTCTGTGTAGTATTTCCATGTAGAGGAAGTAATAAACCTACCGGCATACTTTTACTGTCACATGTCAGAACAGCACAATTATTTTCAAGGAATGCCTCCAATACCCCTGAAGTGATAGTTATCTGTTTATGATCCAATACTATAACACCGATATCCTCTATCGGTTTGGACACTTCTGATACTTGTTTAAAATATTCAGGGAGAGTGTCATTATCAACAACTTCCGGTAATCTTATTATTAATTGGGCATTTCTTAGTGATAGATAGGCTGGGTTTCCAAAATAAAGTGTTTTCTTAATCATAATGCACAGATTTTAGTCATTAAGTTTCTAAGAGCTGCCTAAACTTTCCAATAAAAAATACTATCAGGTCATTTTTGCGTTTTCTTCCGGTCTTCTTTCCCATTTTCACTCGTCAAATAGCCCGCTATCCTCCTCATAAAATCAGAAAAACATCCTCGAAAGGCACTCTCAAACCCAACCCGAGCAAAATTGAGACAGGCTCTGAGGAATTCCTTATAAATAATCTACTTTTAATATTCTCCTACTGAGACAATCTGCCCTATATGATTTACTCGGACTTTAACTATACCATCTAACTCATTGGGCCTTCGAATACGTTTCCATGTAATTTCTTTTAAAAACTTATCATCAACAACCTTAGTTTCCAGATGATGTCTAAACATATAATCTTTTTCCGTAATCTTCTGTACCCTAAACAAATTAGGACTGATCACCGCATAATTTTCCGGATTCAACAAATCCACTTCTTTCGGGTCGAATCCGGTTTTCTCATTAGGGAACACAAAATACTCGTTCTGTTTCATCGTAAACATAAACTGCCAGCCCTCACTTTTGTTATAATTCTTATCTATGACGGGCAAACCTAAATTCACCCGTGTGACAGCTTCAAAGAAAGAAACCACGACTTCGTCAAGTTCATACACAGGATTACCTTCAGCATCAAGCATCTCTTGTCCTGTCTTATCTAAAACAGGTTTTCGATAAATAGCCACGTGATGATTATTGCCTGTATTCACAAAATCCACAGGGATTTTCTTTCCTGTTTCATCTAAAATCAGATTTCCGTTTTTATCTTTCTTGCCATGCAATGATTGCACCTTATTAATACCTCGAATAGTCACTCGCTTGATAGCTATTCCTTTCTCCTCATTCAGCCATATAGGATTCTCATCTAAGTTAACAAATGCTCTCTTGGCTTCTCCATCATATTCTCTCAAACGTTGCTCCAAAATAGAACGAACTTTTGCATCAACCACCTTGTCTACACTTAAATTCGGATCGACAGGTTTACGTATGGTATAAACAGTTTCCAGCTCAACCGTTCGTACTCTCTCCGGTACTCGTGCCGTTTGTTCCCTATCAAGGTAAACCGGATTTTTTTCCAACGAGTTTTTACCGGTAAACGCTTTCTTGGGATCGTTACCAAAAGCCGCCAACCGTTCAAGCAAAGCATTCCGATAAGCCTGTTTGCACACTGTCGCAATTTTAGAGGAGTCAAAAGAAGCATTCACTTTTTCCTCTTTCGTAACATATTGTCTATGGCTACCGTAGATAGTTTCTAAATGCAATTGTCCACGCGGGGTTTGTTGTAACTTCTTATTTTCTCCGCCCTTTCTTTTTGTACAATTCACATTATTAGTAACTACTTTATTTTTAGCCTTAATAGATACCAACAAAGTTTCCAAATGACTTTTCGCTTCTGCACGAAACCGCACTAACGGCATAGGAGGCAAAGCCCTTCCATTTTCAAAATAACGAGTCTTTATACCTATTATATCGGAGTGCTCTTTGCAGTCAGCCTGCCATGCCGCATTTTTGTTGTTAAAGTATTGAATAAACGCATCTTTGGTAAAAGCTACGGTTAAAGCATCCATGGCATGATGCCGATGATCATTTCTTTTTGTCCAGTCCTTTATTCTTTTAATTTTTCGTCCATCCTTATCTTCATACACTTCTACCAAACCCAAAGTCTCATATTTAGGCAAGTTCAATTCTTTCAATACATCCACAAGCTGCCAATCCTCTCGCAATCTATCTGTTATAGAACCGGTGGTAGCTACTACTCTGCGACAAATCTCATTCAGCATAGCGAGAGCCTTTTTAGCTATATATTGTGTGTTTCTCAAATCCCGATCAATAAATCCTTCCGGAATATTTTCCTGCCCCATTTTCAATTTCCGGAGTTTTGTTCTCTGACCTTTAAACAAACTTTCGCAACGATTAAGATATTGTTGCAAGCCTTTTTCTCCATATTTCTCCTTTAAGAAGTCATAAGCTGTTTTATTTCCTTTCTCAATGTTAATCGCTTTATACTCCAATGTCTTATTCGACAATGAATCATCGAAAAGCCGAGCTTGCGGAATGATGTGTTCTATATCTATCTCTTTACTGAACACTTTTTCTTTGGGTATATACTGATTGGAATACAACGTTTTATATCCGTTATCCTTCAATTCCTCATAAAGTTTATAGCGAATAATGTCATTACGGCTCACATTTATCATGCCGAATTCTTCCTGCAATACTTTACGTATTTCTTCATGTTCACGGGTACTTTTTGCAATAGCTTTAGTCAGTTCTTCCCGTTCCTTAGCACTTTTCTTCAATTCACGCGCTAATTCTACTCGAATTTCATCAGGTTTTCCATAAGTGTCAATGATTGCGTTAATCACATTCACCATTTGATTCAAAATCTTTTCAACTACCGGATTACGCAAGCTGTTTTTAGGCAGAATATCCAGTTTATCTTTCAATACCTTATTTTCTATCTCCTCTTTAGTCAGAGAAGATTTAGAATGGCGATAGCCTGCATATCCACATGCCACATCATATCGGTTGCCTTCTTTCAAATAAGGCAAAATCTTTTTAATAGCTTTAGCACTCAGGCTTCCATAATCGTTTTGGAACGAAATATTCACAAGTTCTAAGGCACACTCTTTGCCCACATGGCAAAGCTCCATAAGCTTTTCAACCAACTTTCCGTTTCCGGTCGGTGTATTGTCTCCCTCAAATGAATATAATAAATGCCAAAGCTTGAAATAAGGCTGCTTCTCCAAATCTTTACCCTCTTTATTCAAATCTACGAAAAGCAAATCTGTATTCCATCCCAGATCGGCAAAGATAACTTGCAACTGTTCTATTATCTTATCTGTCGGTTTTCCAAAATCCAACGGTTCATAGCCATACTTCTCGATCATTTTGCTGTATGCCGAAAAGAGGACATTCCCCGTATCATTTCCTTCTATCTGTTCGAAATTCATATCCAAATCCTGAGGATTGTCGAACAGGAGTTTTAAAATATATTCTTTTTTAAGGCTCTTTTTTACGGAGAGTTCCTTAGCCAATATCTCTTTTTCTTCTTGATATAAATATCGCCATCCTTCTACCATCAAAGTATCCTCCGTACCGTCAAACAATCCGGGAAAAGCATCCGTTCTCTTTCGCTTACACTTTTTTTCACCGGCAAATACTTCTACATTATTCAATGTCTGCCATATTTTGAATTCTTGAAACAAAGGATGTGAACGAGGTATGACTTTACATCCCACCACCTTAGCTTGCATCTTGCCATTTTTCTCCACCATAATTTCTCGGTTTTCAAATTCACAAAAACCGATCAAACCTTTTTGGCTTTTCAAGCGTCTTTGGTAAAAGATAATAATATCACGAATTTCTTTTTTCAGCTCCACGGTCAACTCCTTATGGAATTTCGCCTGCTTTTCCCAAATTTTATCAAACTCATCCAAATAATCCTGCCGGTAGAACACCATGTTACGCAGACTTGTATTGGGATTCTTTTCCAGTTCAGCCATTTGATATTGACCTACCGTCTGACGATTAAAATAAAGGACCTTGCTCCGGTCGCTAATTGCTCCTAAATAACCACTTGAAGTACTTATCTGTCCATTAATTTCCTGCAACACCACTGCAACTTTTTCCAAGTCGAGCTGCTCCGTAAGAGCTTGTACACGCCAACGATAGTTCTCTTTTCTTTGTTCCTCCTTTTTGACAGTCCGTTTAAGACCGACAAGTTTACATTCTTTTTCCACACGTTCTGTTTTGGACTCTTTTTCATTCCAAACAACCATTTCATCCGTCCAAATAAAGTATTTCGCCAGAATAGCCCATGTCTGGCTTTTATTCTTTCCTTTGATTTCTTCTTTGGCGGTATCACAAAAGGCTTTCGGGTTAAACTGTTTTTGGAAGTTCCATATTCTATCAAACTCTTCCTGCAAATCGGAACTATAAAAATCAGGCAAAGACTTTTTGCCCGATTCGAGTAGCTGTAGACAAAGTTGCCCGGGAGTTAAATCCTCATCATACAATTTTTTAGCAACCTCCATTCCGTCAATCAAAGTTCCGGCCTCTTTTTCTTTTATTTTTCGACTGCTTTTATATCCCCGTTTTTTGTTGATCATCAACAACACACGTGCAAGTTCCTGTAAAGAGATTTCTTCATCGGGAGCTTTCGCCCTTAAACGATAAGTCTCAAACGTCGTTCTGTTTCCTTGCTCCGAAAGAATAGTACCATCCGCTATAAACCCAACTTTTTTTAAAAGCTTTATTAATGCATCGCGCCGCAATTTATACCGCTGCAAATTACGGCGCATACTTCTTTTAAGAGTCCTGTCCGCATTAGTAGTAATACTTTTCCCTTTCTCAAAATTTTGCATTTCATCGACAGTCAAAGGATTTACTCGTACACCCAACTTAATGATCGATGATACCTCATCACTATTTTCAGCTTCATTTACCAATGCCCACCCTATACTGTTCGAACCCAAATCCAGACCTAAAATCTTTTTCATGATATATTTGTTTTAACTTTCCCAAATATAAAAATTTTATTTTAAAAATATTTGCACATAAACCATTTATTTTATACATTTGTCATACTAAAATGAAGTAAATCACAATAAGGATCATTCCGTTGTGAAAACATTAGGTTCCCTCGCCCTTCTGCGGGGGATTTTTTATACCTGCTACTACCTTCAATAAACTAAATTCAAAAAAGAACATTAAAAATAAACAGCACAATTTAATGCAATTGATATGGGGGAAGATTTTGAAGAAATTAAAAATGCTTATAATCAAAATTTTTCAACGTAACAACAATTCATATACCAGCGAAAAAAATGCAAATACAAGCAGAACCCCTGTCTATATTACCACTATCTATTCTTACTATTCACATCTATCAGTAATCAATCTATAAAACAATAAAAAACAAATAGCGATTATCGGGTTGGTAAAACCTCAATAATCGCTATTCTAATTATTTTTCCCAATTGTCCGTACGGAAAGGAGATGCCGGAAGCAACTCTTTATTGTACAGGTTACAAACCGGACTGTTGGAAAATCCATAACGCACAGCAACAGGTTTCAGCATCTTCGGGCTCGAGACAATCACTCGATCTCCATCGATCACGGCATCAGCCCAAACAAATTTACGGTCTTCTCCGGCAATGCAGAACCCGGTAAGTTTCTCGGAATTTTTAGGCTTTTCTCCTTTAGGTGTATAGGGAGAAGATGCTATTGTCAATCCGCTTCCGCAATTACTGAAATGAATAATCGCCTTATCCCCTTCTATCGTCATGCTTTGGTATAATGGACCAGAAGCAATTATCTTTTCGCCGTATGCTAATTTTCTTGCTGCTAATGCCAAACGATGTCCTACGTCGTATTTATCGATCGGATGCAGATCGAAAGGATCACCGACATCGATAGTCACAGCCATAGCCGTATTGGGCAAAGCAAGAGCCTTTAATTGTCCTTCACGCACCCAACGCCAGCCTTGTCCTTCTTCTGAAGGTTTCTGATCGACAGGTCCGAAATTCGGTAACTGTACGTATATAAAAGGGAAATCTCCTATTCCCCATTTTTGCCGCCAATCATTTATCATGCAAGGGAACAGCGTAGCATATTCTTTCCCTGATCCTCCGGAATTGAATTCTCCCTGATACCATATCACTCCTTTTATCGACAAGGGAATTAAGGGATTGATCATCGCATTGAACAGATTGGTCGGTCCGTTATTTCCTCCATTCGGTTTAGGCGGATCTGAAGGACGGGGAGAACTCGGTTTCGGTTTTTCAGGAATAGGAAGTCCGGCTGCCTGAGCCTTCTTTACCTCAATAGCCCATTCCTTTTGTGCCTCGTCCCACTCTTTACCCACAGTATTATTCCACTTTTTTATCGCTACGTCAAACTCGGCTTTTCTCTGTTTATAATTAGCGACAACTTCAGGATTTATCCTGACATTTTTTTCATAAAGATCGACATAACGTTTCAACTTAGGTTCAGCCTTCAAAGCAGACAGACTCGTCCAAGCCTCAGCACGTGTACCTCCCCATGCACTTTGTATTATTCCCAAAGGACGGTCATTCGCTTGACGAATGTCCCGGGCAAAATAATAAGCAGCACTTGCAAATCCCTGTCCGTTTATTTTCCTCAATGCCTCAGGTGTACATAAAACCCATTTTGCAGCCCATTCGGGGTTTTGGGTATCTTCGGGCATATAAATATCGGACAGAGGATCAAGCGAGGTATTTCTCGGGACAAAAAATAGCCGCAACAAGGAATCTGCCGAAGCATCTACATCTTTTTTATAATGATTTTTATTAATACCCCATTCCATATTAGACTGTCCCGAAGCGACCCACACGTCTCCGACCAATACGTCCTCATATATAATTTTATTATTTCCTTTTATCGTGAGGGTCTGCCCTTTCGATTTCGTTTTTATGGGTTTCAAAGAAACTTTCCATTTACCATCCTGTCCGGCAACCGCCTTTCCTTTTTTTCCGGCAAGAGTCACGACCACCTTTTCTCCGGGATCGGCCCATCCCCATATGGATAATTGCGAGTCCTGCTGCAATACCATATGGTCGCCAAAAATTCGTGGCATACGAATATCGGCTTTTACCGGACAACTACATAAAAGATATGCTCCGGCAATAATAGCTATCTGCTTTATCGACAATAATTTATTCATGATCTTATTCCAATTTTATTCTGCCATAAAATCATTACATTATTTTACAAGAAATTCGTGAATACTCCACCAAGTCGAAACATCTTTAGTCAATGCGATCTTTATATATCTCGTTTCGACAGATGAAGGAAAAGTTATTACCGTTGCATCTCCTTTAATCCCTTCTCCCGTAATAACTGGATTTCCCCAATCTTTTCCATCTTTAGAAAGATACACGGCATAACCTCGAGGGAAATCATTTGCACTACGGCCTTGCTGTAATTCGATCACACTAAATTTCTGAGGAGTCTTCATATCGACAATAATCCAATCTCCCGCAACTTGCGGTTTTCCCAATGTCCAACGAGAATCGAGATCACCATCGACAGTTTTAGAAGGATTTTGAAAATCATACTTATAATTAGATGCCGTTACAGTCCATTCCGTACGGTCAGTATCTCTTTCTTGATTCTCATTATTCGTTGCAGCTCGTAACATTCCGATCGAAACGATAACACACAAAACAAATACGGTAATTCTTTTTGCATTCATGATTTTAAAAGTTAATGATTAATATATAAAATGTGTCTTTATATAAACAAATATAGGAATGACCGCTTAACAATTTTCGGAAAACGAACTTAATTGAAAATTAATAAATAGCTTAATATCGGAAATATGGTAAAATCAAAAAAGTAACGACTCAATTTCTCAAGAAAACTATAACATGCCTAGGTATAATTATAAAAAAACAGGGAAATGAACTATGTTAAAATCGCTCATTCCCCCTTAAATATATTTTTTTGGGCAAATCAAATATAATGTTCGTCCGTATTTCCCTGATGTTTCAATACTTTTGCATTTACAAAAAAGATTATCTCTTCTGCCATATTCGTAATATGATCTCCCGCACGTTCCAACTTACGAAATACACTGACCAAATTCAGACAAGTCAACCGATCATCCGGATGTTCTCCCAAATAATCGGCAAGAATAGGCGTTACCGCCGAATTTATATCATCTAATAAATTGTCTTTAGCAAGAACAGATGTAGCCAAATCCGGATTTTCCTCATCCAAAGCTCGTTTAGCCATATCCAACATATTAAGAACTGTCGTAAACATCGTCTTTAACTGCAACCTTTCCATCAATGCTTCATTTAACGGTTCAGAACAATGAATTACAAACCGAGCTATTCCTTCTGCAAAATCTCCGATTCGTTCCAGGTTCGAATTGATCTTCAGCATTGCCAGAACGAGCCGAAGGTCTACCGCCACCGGACTGTATAAAGCAATTATATCCTCTATATCACTGTCTATTTTCAATTCAAAGGCATTGACATGTTTTTCTCTTACAATGACTGTCTGTGCATCTTCCCTATTCAAATTTTGCACTGCATTTCCAGATTTATCAATCTGCGTTCTTACCAGCTCCCACATTTCATCCACTTCTTTGCGAAGACGGACTAACTTCGATTCTATAAATTCGACCATAACCTTATCTATTTCTAATAATATCAACCAAAGCGACCGGTAATATAATTTTGCGTGGCCTCTTTACCCGGATTTGTAAATATCTTTTTAGTATCGTCATACTCAACCATCTCTCCCATATAAAAGAAAGCTGTCTTATCGCTGATACGCGATGCTTGTTGCATATTATGTGTGACGATAACAATCGTATAATCGTTTTTCAGTTCATGAATCAACTCTTCTACTTTTGCCGTAGAGATCGGGTCAAGGGCAGATGCAGGTTCATCCATCAATAAAACTGAAGGAGAAACTGCCATAGCACGTGCAATGCACAACCGCTGCTGCTGTCCTCCCGAAAGAGCAAAAGCCGATTCTTTCAACTTATCTTTCACTTCATTCCACAAAGCTGCACCTTTCAATGTTTCCTCTACGCGATTCCGAATAAATTCTTTATCCTTTACTCCGTTGACACGCAACCCATAAGCAACATTCTCAAATATACTTTTCGGAAAAGGATTGGGTCTCTGAAAAACCATTCCTACATTTTTCCGCAATTCATCGACCTGTATATCCTTATCATAAATATTTTTCCCATCGATCAAGATTTCTCCATTCAACCGTGTATCGGGAATCAAATCATTCATACGATTAAACAATCGAAGAAATGTGGATTTTCCACATCCCGACGGACCTATAAATGCCACGACAGATTTTTCTTCGATCTGCATACTTATTCCTTTGAGAGCGTGAAAATTCCCATAGTAAAAGTTTACGTCACGGGCATCGATCTTATTCATTTCTTTTTATATTAGTTTGTTTTTACTTTGTTTGAAAAATATTTTCTCAAGGCATTCGCCAGTAAATTGATAAACAGAATAATAGCGATCAGAACCAATGCCGTTCCGTATGCCAGCGGTAACTGAGCTTCCATGTTTGTCCCGCTTGTAGAGATAACATACAGATGATAAGGCAACGCCATACACTGATCAAAAATACTTTCGGGCAACTGTGGTAAAAAATAAGCAGCACAAGTAAATAATATGGGGGCTGTTTCTCCTGAAACTCTTCCTAACGCAAGAATCAAACCGGTAATGATATTGGGCATTCCCATCGGTAAAATCACGTGCCATATCGTTTGCAATTTGGTCGCTCCCAAAGCTCGGCTGCCTTCTCTCAGACTGTCGGGAATGGCTTTCAACGACTCCTCCGTCGTTCGGATTACCAACGGTACACAAAGCAGACCTAAAGTCAATGACCCGGCTATGATACTATCCCCGAAATTCAGATATTTTACAAATAACGCCATACCGAACAGACCGAACACGATCGAGGGTATTCCGCTTAGATTGTTTGTCATAACCCGTATAAAACGCACCAACTTTCCTTTAGGGGCATATTCATTCATATATATACCGCTCATCACACCAACCGGAAATGCAAATAGAGCGCTCCCGATCATCAAATAAAATGTCCCTACGATCGCCGGCCATATACCTCCCGAAGTCATCCCGTCTGTCGGAGATTCGGTAAGGAAATCCCAACTAATAACCCCGATTCCTTTGTAAATGATAAATCCCAAAATAGCAAAAAGAATGGCTACGACCAAAACACTCAGCAGAGAAAAGATCCCGAAAGCAAAATGTTGAGAACGCCTCTTTCGAATCTCATATCCAGACGGATAAATATTGCGAATATTCATGTTTTTACTTGTTTTTTGATGATACGTATTCTACACATGAGTTTATTATCAATGTAATAAAGAAGAGTACTACACCGAGCATAAAAAGAGCTTGATAATGAGCTCCACCAGATGGTGCTTCTCCCAATTCTGCGGCAATAGTAGCAGGAATTGTTCTTAACGGCTCTAAAATAGAAACGGGGATTACCGCTGCATTTCCGGTGACCATTAAAACCGCCATCGTTTCTCCTATAGCCCGACCGATTCCTAAGACTATTCCCGATGTAATCCCGGAAATCGAAAACGGAACAACAACTTTATATATAGTTTGCCAACGAGAAGCTCCCAAAGCCAGACTTGCTTCGCGCATCGTGCGGGGACAGTTTCTCATGGCATCTTCTGCAACAGTAATAATAGTAGGTAAAGCCATAATCGCTAAAACGACACTTCCGGACAATCCTGTCTCTCCAACTGGTAAATTAAACACTTTCTGTATTATAGGAACGATGACTATCAAACCAAAAAATCCGTAAACTACCGAAGGAATTCCACTCAATAATTCAATAAGAGGTTTAAGGATGCTCCGCACTCTCGGAGTGGCAATTTCAGACATATAGATAGATACGGATAGACCGAAAGGCAATGCTATAAGTATGGCAAAGAAACTTACCCATAATGTTCCCGTAATCAAAGGCAAGAATCCGAACTGTGGTGCCGGCGTTGCCGTAGGGAACCACTCTGTCCCGGCAAATACCTCTTTTAATGAAATCGTTTGATCTTCTAAAACACGAACGTCCTGAGGATTCTCAACAAATTTCCGGGGTATAAAAGCGATGATTCCGGGATCATCTTTAATCAGAGTCTCTATTTTAGATGATGCAAATTCATAAGATTCTCCCAATTCAGCTTCAGAATAATAAGCAGTCAGATCTTCCAGTCTAAAAAGTTTTATAGGCAAATCTTTTCCTCCCACTTCTTTCCAATTAACGATTTCCTCATCGAAAATATCTTTTATCTCTCTGCTGCTTAACTTTCCGATCTCATTTTCTTTATTCAAAACCAAAACATAACCGTCCTCTATTACCTTGTTATTAAATAAACCGAAAGCTTCTGTAAAAAGGAAAGCTACGATAAGCAAAATAGTAATACTTGTTATATATCCGCTACAAGTGAGGATACCTTCTACAATCTTTTCAAAAACTTTTTTCATCGCGTTTCTGTTTGTTGGCACAAAGGAATGAAACTCATATTAAGATCGTGTAAAGGAGATTTGAATAAACTGTTTCAGAATTATTACATTCATATTACAAAAATATCCGAGAGAGGTTTTGTAACTGTCAAATAACATCATTGTAAACCTTTTGTAATATCAGCTCTATTTCTTTGCGAATAAAACAAAAATATGAAACGAACAAAAAGTTATCTGATTATTTCTTTATTCCTCGCCACAACATCATTATATGCACAACGTATTAAGGGAAGCGATACCGTTCTGCCTGTTTCACAACAAGCAGCAGAAAATTTCATGAAAAAATATCCTAAAGCACATGTTACCGTTACAGGAGGTGGAAGCGGTGTCGGAATATCCTCCTTAATGGACAATACTACCGATATAGCAATGCTATCGCGTCCTGTCAAATTCAGTGAAAAAATGAAATTGAAAGAGGCGAAACAAAATATTCAAGAAGTTATTATCGCTTACGATGCTCTTGCCGTTATCATTCATCCAGACAATCCGGTAAATAAACTTACGAGAAAACAATTGGAAGATATTTTTCGGGGAAAAATAAAAAACTGGAAACAGGTAGGCGGTAAAGATCAAAAGATAGTCGTATATACTCGGGAAACATCCTCGGGGACTTATGAATTTTTCAAAGAAAGCGTCCTAAAAAATAAAAATTATATGAGCGGAACACTCTCTATGCCGGCAACCGGAGCTGTAATTCAGTCGGTAAGTCAAACTAAAGGCGCTATAGGGTATGTGGGATTAGCATACGTAAGTCCTAAAATCAAGACATTAGCTATATCATACGACAACAAAAATTACTCATTACCTTCAGTTTCCAATGCTTCCCGAAAATTGTATCCGATCGTTCGCCCGCTTTATTACTACTATAATAAACAAAATGAGAAAACGATCTCTCCATTTATTCAATATTTACTATCCGATGAAGGACAGAGCATAATCAAAGATAACGGCTATGTTCCAATCCGATAAAATACTCAAATCAAAATTGTCTGAGATAGAACCTGAATAAGTAGAATTTTAAACAAAGAAAAAGACGACTCCGAAATTTTTTTTCGGAGTCGTCTTTTTCTTTGTTTTATTTCAAAAGGAATTTAGATTATCTCTTTTTCTTTAGCCGGATTTCTGTAATATACTTTACCTTCTTGATAGTCCTGAGCAGCGATCAGTGTAGGTTTCGGCAACTTTTCATAATATCTTGAGATTTCAATCTGCTCTCTGTTTTCGAATACTTCTTCAAGATTATCATTAAAAGAAGCAAATTCCTGTAACTTCTTTTCCAGATCATTTTTCATTTCTACAGAAATCTGATTAGCTCTTTTTGCTATAATACAAACAGTCTCATAAACATTTCCTGTATCCGATGACAAAGCGATCATATCACGGGTAACAGTGTTTGTCGGTGCATTCGTTTTCTTGTAATCCATATTATTGTATTGATTAATCTTTTACGTATTTACTTGCTACATTAAAAATTTTCTTAGCATCCTTTGCATTTGCTCCATCGGGAAAATCATTGATAAAACTATAATATTCATCGATCACGTCTCTGAACCGTTCTATCTTTTTCTCTTCCACACTCTGTATAGCTTCTTGATATTTCGATTTCAAGATCAACATCGAAAGATCTTCTTTTCTCTTTGTATAGGGATAATCTTTCAGAGCATTCTGTGCAGTAATCACAGCCGCATCATAATTGTTACCCATATAGTTGCCCAAATTATAATATAATTGTGCATTCAACCACTCTTTTTCTACCAATTTTTCCTGTAAAGCAAAGATTATATCTTGAGCTTCCTTTGCTTTTTCGCTTCTCGGAAAATATTCCAGAAACATCTGCATCTCATCTATTGCCTTATAGGTTCCCGACTGATCGAGTTCCGGCTCAGGAGAATCCAAATAATAACCATAACCGGCATAAAAACGGGAAAGCTCTGCAAACTGGCCTTTAGGATAGTTGGTATAGTATGTTGTAAAATATTGCCCCGATGTTGAATAATCTTTCGCCATATAATGACTACGAGCCAACAGATAAAGGGATTCTTCAGCTTTATCTGTACCCTTATATATTGTCACCAACTCTCCTAACAGAGTGTATGCCCGAGCATATTTTTTCTGTTCAAAATATTTCTTGGCATATTCATATTTCATATCATAATCGGTACTTTTAAGTATTTTATTATACTCACTGCACGAAGCAAGAAATAATACCGATACAAATAAATATAAAATTCTCTTCTTCATATAGACAAATAATGTGCAAATGTAGATAAACTGATTGAATAACGAAAACAAAAAAATGAATTTTAACGGATTAAGAAACTGTTTTGAGTCATCAAGTTTGAGAGCCTCTACGCAAAATTCAGACCGACACTTCAAAATCCATTTGAATTTTTACATGTCTCCAAATATACGAAATAGTGCTGTATATCCGTCTTATGAAAACAAATATACGGCACTATTCTATATTCATCAAATTTTTTATCAAAGTTTATACAACTGATGCGCAGCCATCAATTCGAGCCGATGTTCGGTCAATACCCGAATACAATTCTCTATATTATCCGGACGAATAACGACATGGGCAACATCTCCGGCTGCAAATGCATACATATATTCAATAAAAACATTTTCATCGGAAAGATACCCTAATGCTTTAGCCAAAGCTCCCGGCGTATTCGGACAGTTAAGACAGACGACATCGGTCAAAGAGACTCCGAAATGGTGTTTCTTCAAAGCTTCCAAAGCTTTATCCGGGTCAGAAACAATAACACGAAGAATGCCGAAATCTGCGGTTTCAGCCATACTAAATGCCGAAAGGTTTACACCTTCTTCTCCCAATATACGGGTTACTTCGTTAATACGTCCGGTCTTGTTTTCAAGAAAAACCGATAGCTGTTTTATAATCATAATCGTATCGTTTTTTAATCAATTTTGCGGTTATCAATCACTCGTTTAGCTTTTCCCTGACTACGTTCTATGCTACGAGGTTCTACCAATTTTATATTGGCAGCAATACCGAGAACACTTTGCAGTCGGTGTCCTATTTTCTTTTTCAGCTCCATCATTCTGTTGATCTCGTCCGAATAGAATTGCTCCCGAACCTCTACTTGAACTTCCAATGTATCCAGATTATTTTTACGGTCAACAATCAGCATATAATGAGGTTCGAATTCTTCCAGTTCAAGAATTACGCTCTCGACCTGAGAAGGGAATACATTTACTCCCCGAATAATCAACATATCGTCACTGCGTCCGGTAATCCGGCTCATACGCACAGTGGTCCGCCCACAATCGCATTTATCATATATGAGAGAGCATAAATCTTTGGTACGATAACGAAGCAAAGGCAATCCTTCTTTCGTTATCGTCGTAAATACCAATTCTCCCGACTCTCCCGGTGACAATGGTTCGAATGTTTTGGGATCGATGATTTCCGGAAAAAAATGATCCTCACTGATATGCGCACCATGTTGACACTCACATTCATAAGACACACCAGGTCCCATTACCTCACTCAAACCGTAAATATCAAAAGCTTTGATACCCAATTTAGATTCTATTTCACGGCGCATATTTTCAGACCAAGGCTCTGCTCCGAACATACCGACCCTCAACTTAAATTCTTCACGAGGGATACCAGAATCTTTTATCGCATCAGCTAAATAAAGAGCGTAAGAAGGGGTACAAGCCAAAGCCGTAGAGCCAAAATCATGCATCAACTGTATCTGTTTAGCCGTATTTCCACTCGACATAGGAATAACCGTCGCGCCCAAATTCTCTACACCATAGTGCAAGCCCAAACCTCCGGTAAACAACCCGTAACCGAAAGAGACATGAAATATATCGTGCTTATCCGTACCATAAGCAGACAGACAACGAGCTACAACCTCTCCCCAAGTCGCCAAATCCTGGCGAGTATATCCTACGACAGTAGGACGACCGGTCGTCCCCGAAGAAGCATGCAAACGCACAATCTCCGACATCGGAACTGCAAAAAGCCCAAAGGGGTAATTATCTCTCAAATCCTGTTTTGTCGTAAAAGGGAGTTTGACGATATCATCAATACTATTTATATCGTTAGGGGTTATTCCCAGTTCCTGCATTTTCTTACGATAAAACGGAGTATTATGATAAACTCTTTCTACGGTTTGCCGCAGCCGGATTCCCTGTAACTTGCGCATTTCATCCCGACTCATGCATTCGATCGTTTCATTCCAAATCATGGTATATTACAACTTTTATTTTTCGTTTAATTTCATACTATGACGACAAAGTAAATAAAAAAATATCAATCCTACTATTTGTTTAGCAAAAATACAATAAAATGAAAGTAAAATATATGATTAAGAAGACAATAGAAAGTTTGAAGGTAATAGTATGAAAAGAGAACGGATACAGCCGTTTCTCCGAGTTTTTTCGTAACTTCGCAAATCAAAATATATATGGCATTTATGGAGTTCAAAATCGTTTCACCCTACCAACCGACCGGTGACCAACCGGAAGCAATAGAAGAGCTTAGCCGGGGAGTCTTAGACGGACTTTCCGCTCAAACCCTACTGGGAGTTACCGGGTCAGGTAAAACATTTACCATGGCTAATGTCATCGAAAAAGTTCAGAAACCGACGTTGATCCTGAGTCATAACAAAACTTTGGCAGCCCAACTGTATGGAGAATTTAAAAGTTTTTTCCCCGATAACGCCGTAGAATATTTTGTATCATATTATGATTATTACCAGCCGGAAGCCTATATTCCGACAACCGATACCTATATAGAAAAAGATTTGGCAATCAACGAAGAAATAGACCGACTCAGGCTTTCAACGACATCAGCTTTATTATCAGGCCGCAAAGACGTTATCGTCGTATCTTCGGTTTCATGTCTTTACGGTATCGGCAACCCGGAAGATTTTCATAGCAACGTGATAGATGTCCGTGTCGGTCAAAATATAGAACGGAATACATTTTTACGAGCACTCGTAGGCAGTTTGTATTCCCGTAATGAAATCGAACTGAATCGAGGAAATTTCAGGGTCAAAGGAGATACGGTGGATATATATCTGGCCTATACGGAAATCATCTTGCGCATTATCTTCTGGGGAGAAGAGATAGAATCGATAGAAAGCGTAGATCCGATGACCGGGCACACGATTACTCTATTCGATGAATATAAAATATATCCGGCTAATATTTTTGTAACTACTAAAGAACGAATAGACCGGGCAATCGGTGAAATAGAACTCGATTTAGGAAAACAAGTCGAGTTTTTTAAGTCGATAGGAAAAGAAATTGAAGCCAAACGCTTGTATGAGAGGGTAACATACGATATTGAAATGATCAGAGAAGTGGGACATTGTTCCGGAATAGAAAACTATTCACGATACTTCGACGGACGGGCTGCCGGCA
>ERZ857922.2513-NODE-2513-length-18427-cov-3.696440_pt1 | contig 18427 bp, 35 predicted proteins | sample MGYA00519579_ERZ857922 | MGnify/ENA primary metagenome ERZ857922 (study PRJEB31778, sample SAMEA3449375) | human gut metagenome | biome: human gut; feature: human-associated habitat; material: faeces | place: United Kingdom | collected 2010/2012 ... | reverse complement strand
TCTTGATCTGCATTTCTATTGGATTTCAAACTTTGTTCTGCCAACTGTTCTGTTCCCTTTCTCTCCTCTTAATAGTCCTGAATCTTCTCAAACAAATGAGCATTTCATAGATTCTTTTTAGATCCTAATTCTTACATTAATGGATCCCTTCTGTTCACTACTCATAGGCGGTAGACGCAGCAATCATTTATTTGTTCTCGTTAATTAGATGAGCTACTCATCTGTATCATTAAATTCTCTTTATTATTAAGCCAAATGAGAGAGAGACAATAACAACTGAAACACATTCTTGCTTGTAGAGGTGAATCTTCGAGTCATTCTTAACTCAATATGAGGGTTTGGACAAGAAATAGAAAGGCCGCCAAAATACGAATGTATTCACATTTCTTTTGTTAATAACAAGAGTGTTATGGCAAAAAAACGAGGATTGTCAGCAGATGAGAAAAGGCAGAAGATGCTTCAATCCATGCTTGATGGAGTTAGAAATGGTATTGACTCTATTACGACTAGAAATCGGTATACAATATGAAAGAATTGGAGAAGATAGCCAAAGACAATGGAATTTGTAATAATCTAAGAGTTGTCATCATTCTTAGCAACCATGATTGTTAAGGATGTTGTCCAAGAGATGCTTGATGAGGATATGATCATTCAAGAGAAGGTGGGAACGAATATGCTCTATTGGATCTTTCCCTCTCAATCTTACATGTTGGTATATACTTTATTTTTTATGTTTATATATTAGAAGAAACGTAAATTGGATAGTTTGAGAAAAGAAGCTGAGTTGGCTAGAGCGGAAAAGGCTCAGTTAGATGAATCAATTGCAAAAGCAAAAGCAAGCAAACCTGAGAGTGTATTTATGGAATTATCTCTTGAACTTTAGGAGCATCGGTTTGAGTTACTCCGACAATATGAAGAATATAAGAAAAAGGAAGAAACTCTCCAATCACAACTAGATTCAATGAAGGAACGAGATCCTGAGACAATACGCATGATGAGTGGATTTGGTATCTCGTAGTTATTTTTAGAGGATGATGTAAAGCGAGCTGTTGAGGGAGCTAATCGTTGGACTGGTTTATGTTAGTACTCTTGATTATGCTTAGATAACATATGGAGTATGAAGAGTTTTTTGGTCCGAAAGCAAGGCATTAGTAGTAAAGAAGCTGACCAAGCATTAGAAATCCCAGATGACTTTGATTACATCGAACTACCTCCATTCTTGAAAAGTTAATACTTGAAAGTTTGTTTGAACAAACCCATCACATAACATCTCACTAATATTCAAGTGATGCTCCAAGTCCACCGCAATTACACTCACAGCGAGTACTTGTCCTTCTGCATCTACACACATCCATTTTAGTATTATCTAGCAAATATGCAGGACCACAAGAAGAAGTGATTGGACGAGTTACACGGTATTCAGAAAGCCTTCGGTTCATATCATCTTCCAAGGTATTCTTATTCAATTTTACCTATATCTTATTCTCACTCTTCATACTCACTGATAGCAGCTTACCAGCGGCAGTTGCAGGGACCTGATAATCGAACTCAATCTTACTTCCACTCACCTTCACATCTGAACCCACGATTTGAGTATCCACTTCATCATCAATCAGAAGAGTCACCACATCCGTATTCCCCGATACCACTTTCACACCTCCATCAAACTGTATTTGGAAATGATATCGCTCACCAGCAAACAAGCTTTGTGAGGGTTCTACAGCCAGAAGGGAAGGAGTAGGAATCTCTGGGAATCAGATACAACAGAACAATCAAACCTGAAGACACAGTGATGGTACTATCTGCCTGAATGCCACATTGTGCGAAGGTCACATCATAACTCTTTCCAATCTCGAGCGTATCTTGTAGAGGTAATGCCAGAGAGGATCCTGACACCTGAAGATCATTGATCGAATAGCGTCGAGAATTCACTGTGACCTCACATTCTGTATTCAGAGCCACATCTGATGAACAAGTGAAACGGACCACACCATGTGAACGAGGTACGATAGAGGATACAAGCTCACATAGGACTTCAGAGTCTATAGATGAAGGAATGAATCTAAACGAACGAGAAGAAAGCCAATACATATGTGGAGCAAAACGATACTCTTCACAGGCTGTTTGACTCTCTTGCGACACCACAGCACCAGCAGGAACATAGATATAAAGACGCTCACTAGGTGTAGGAGGCATATGGAAGGTCGCAAATAAACCATTAAAACTTTCCAGATCGACAGGTGTAGTGGTGGTAGCTAGCAATCATGAACTGAAAGAAGAACTACAAGGAGAATCTCCAACAAAGATTTGAGCAGAACCAGCCAGAATTGGCATATCAAATGTCAGAGTGATGAGACTATGAGAAAGGACTTCTGATTGGATTTCAGGAGATACAGCAATAACTCGAGGTGCTTGTGATACTGGTTCTTATATCCATCCTCCAGACCTACTGGATGTACTCAGTGTAGTGAATTCTGTCTCTGTACCACTCTCTGCAAGATGTCTGCCATGATGATTCTGATGGAGGAGATGATTCAATTCATGTTCCATCATACACTGAAGACGATACTCACTACCACGATGTAGATTTGATGCAATGAATGTGTGAACATCACCTGAATCCTTTATCTATGAATGATTCTCTCTCATTTCACGCACAAAGAAATGTTCAGCCATCCTTTTGAAAGAACGGAGAGAACTGTGACCAAAGTGTTTACGCATGGGCATACAATGAACCATACCAGGAACATTACTGCGTACAGAGATACGAGCAAAAGTCGAATATGGCTCTACATCAGTCACTTCAAGATGAGAAGACTGATGAGCAGGTGTTGTGAAGGATTGCTTATTGGACTGAGTGGTAAGTGAATCCACATGCAATGAACACTCTACTGTGTAATCAGTCTCAGGAATCAGATTCTCCAACATCATTCGAGCATGCCCTGCATGATGAACCTCTCGATTTCCAAATGCAGGTCGAACATTCGAAGCATAATAAGAACAAAGGAGAGAACCAGGAGCTGTCACATTCAAATGAACTATGGCAACCACATCATATGCACTCACTGATTGAATCGTCACGGCAGGAGTAGAAGGTGAATACACATAAGGTTGGGACCATTCACTAAGACCAGCGGCTGTCATTGCATTCACTTGTACAGCCAAACCATTTGAAGTCGTCACATCTCGGAAGACAATGAATGGTTTGTAGGATACCTTCTCTAACAGTATTCGACCAGTTAGATCTGATACACGTACTGTATACTTCAGTATGGGACGGCCATTATTCTCCACACGACGCCAGTAGAGTTTCAACAAAGAATCCTCGACCTTCATATGAATATGCTTAGGAGCCTCAGGAACCGCTACACTTACAGACATCAATAATCACTCACTTGGAGATCGTAGTGTTACAGTATCTGATTCACGAGAATATGTCTCTTGCATACCTTTAGCATTACCGAAACGCCAGGCAAAGGAGTAGGTCTTTCCAGTAGTCAGACCAGTGATCTTCAGAGGGAGACTGTACTAAGTATTATTCAATCTCATTCAGACTTACGGGGAATTCCAACTCCTTGCTGAAACCTCCTTCCTCCTTCACTTGAACCTTAATTGATGTGAAATCATTTCCATTGTTGTAATGACGCAAATGATGACGACTCAGACTTACAGAAGTCTCATCAAAGGACAACACACGAGGAGCAGGAGCGATAATAGGAGCACCAGAAGGAGTCACTTTCAGAACACTCGAGAAGGAGGAACTCACACCGTCAACCTTTGCACTTACACGAAGACTGTATTCTTGACCAGCAACAAGACCGTCAATGAAAGCATAATCTGTAGTCACAGTGTAGGCATTTGCCATGGTTGGTGTAGGTTCAACCGACAGAGTATACGAAGAAGCACCAGGAACAGATTTCCAAGAAATACTGATGGATGAACCTGATACGAGGTTCAATTTCAGATCACTTGGAGCTTCAACTATTCGTCAAAACAAAGAACCAAACGATTACCACAAAGCACAGTAGAAAGCAGCAAAACCACAATAACAAACTAAATCTAAGTCAATGATACCAATTTCAAACCTTCATTCTTCTTGCTTCACGTTTACTGATCTAATCCACATAATCACAAAACAACCGCGGTTCTATTCATTTCTCATTTTCAAAACAAACAACAATTCTAGAGACATAGAAACGATTGGATCCAATGGGAAATTGTTGGAAGCATAGAATTGAAGTCATAGAATCAAAGTCAGAATCGTATTGGTCATGTCAGAAATCGACATTTCAACACTACCTATTTCCAAGATTCGTGCTGCTTTAAAGGATTTGGGACTTTCTGGGTCTGGAACGAAGAAGGAGCTGATTGAACGATATAATGAGTATATGAAGAATCCAAAACCTTCAACAATTGAATCTAATCCTAAAGAGAATGAAATGACTACTGAAACAACAATCACTCGAGAAGTCCAACCTGATGATATTGGTATTGAAAACAGTGAGATACAATTGGTTGGAATTGATTGGGATAGAGAAAATGAAAGAGGAGCTTCCTGTTGAACAACAGACGTTTGAAGTAGACGTTGCAGCGACTGGAGGTGATGTAGAAGGAGTCGATGGTGATACAGCAACAACTGGAAATGATGTAGTGACAGTTGGAAGTGAGGCAACAGGGACTGAGAGTGAAGCAGTAGCAATAGAGACTACACCAACAATGCCTGACTCCACAACAATAACAGCAGAACCTACAACAACTCCAGTGGAATCAGTTCCAACTCCTTTTGACCTCGAAGCAGAACTCAATCGTCGAGAAGCACGTGCAAAACGATTTGGAGGTGATTTTGATCGTGAGCAGTGCAAACAAATGATTTTGAATGGACGAAGGACTTCCTCTCAAGTCATTCCTCAACCAACCCAAGAGAAACAAGATGATAGTGTGATAGCTGCTCGTCGTGCTCGTTTTGGTGTTCCTGATCAAACCAAAGAACAAAGACGACGTGAACGATTTGGAGAACCAAATACAGATGAGTCAATTCGAAAAGCTCGTGTGTCTCGATTTGGAGAAGTAGATCAATCAAAACTACAACGAGGGAATAGAAAACGAATGGGAGTTCTTTCCTCTTCTCGAAAGATACATCGTTTCAGATGGATTGTTTGTTCAAACAAAGAATGGGTTACTTATAAGGGAAGACTAGGAAGTCCAGTAACATCACAAATGTTAGCAAACACTTGGAAGTACTTCAACTCATAGTCAGACATAGGCAAAAGCTGATCCAATGTCTCAATCGCAGCATAGTAACACTTAGTGTTCTTAACACGAAGCTCCACAGGCTTCATCATCTCATCAAAACGATCCAGACCAACAGTACGAGCAACCACCTCACGTACCAAACGATCTGTCTTCTCACGCAGAATAGCTTCCTGACGATACTCCTCAATCAAAGACTCACGAAGTTCAAGGGTAAGGTCATTACGAGCCAGCTGATTGGCAAGGAACAACAGCTTGTTATCACGCGTATCCCAGAATGTTGTGGGTTTGATGGCTTCTGAAGGATGTACAATCTTCTTGTTCACACCAAAGAACTCAGCCAGAGTTTCATTACGGAATACTTCCGAAGCCCATTGTTTAGGCTTGCTCTTTGCCATACTGTTGGCAATGTACTTGAATTGTTCATCGAAGTTATCTGCACCACCATTCTCATCCATATCCTTCATGTAAGCATAACCAAATTCCTCAGACAAACAAGCACCAATATGTTTACCATGGACCAAATCCTCAGGAGGACAGAAACAAGCCCAACCAGATACAGCAGCATCTGTGGAAGTCACCACATAGATGTTGAGATCATCAGGGAAATCAACCATCATGGTAGCAGAGTCACAAGCCTCCAAATACAATACAAGTTCCTTAAACATCTTCTTCTCAGCCATCTGCTTCAATACATCCTGCAATTCATCCTTCTTAATACGTTCATTAATCAAACAAATCAGATTAGGAGCACCATGATCATAGTAGTTGATGAAGACCTTATCCTCCGAAGTGGATTTCAGTACCTTCTTTCCATTTCCATTCTCAACTCCTAACAGACAATCAAAGAGATTCTCCTTTGTGATATCCTTATCCTTGTAGTCAATCACAAGACCTTCATAATAATCCTTGGCATCATCACCAGGAAGGTTGTACAGTTCTCCAGGGAATGGATTCTTAGGAGAATTGGCAACATCATCATAATCAAACACAATGATATTCTCAGGTTTCACTCCATAGTCCAGATACTGATGATACTGATGAGCAATATTGGCTTGATGACGGTAGTTCGAATAACTGTTGGAACCGCCGATAATGATAGCCCAGTTGTCTGCAGCAGCAAGTCCCAAGAGGACAGCAAGAAGAGTAATCGAGATAAAAGATCTCATTAGTCAAAGTAACTTACGAAATAAGATATGAAAACAAATGAGGCATTTTCCACGTTTCTCCTTTAGAACACAAATGAAGTCAAACAAAACAAAACACATGTTTGAAAGTGATTTAAACAAACACTCCATGACTGCTCTTCTTTCAGAGCTTCAACCATCGGTTTTAATCGTTTCTGTTGTTCTTCCTTAATCGTCTCTTCTCCAACTTCACTTCTCATCTTCTTCACTTCCTCTTGCATATCATCTAAAAGACCCAATTCCACATTTCCCACAAAGTCAGCAAGTACAGAAGCATCAATAATCGCAGTACAATTCTCATAAATGTTCTGAGCATGTGTGTTGTGAACAATGTGACCATTCTACTCTCCACCCACAACCTAATACCTACTACACTTGACCCAGGTTTCTGAACCACACCTTCAATCATTCCTTTGCAAATTCCATTTATATCAAACACACCTCCTCCCAACATTCCTATTGGAACAGCTTCTTGTGTCATCAACATGGACCGACCTTCACTGCTCTTCAATACACGTCCCTCAATAGTCTATTCATCGTTCCACATTCTCATTACTACATGAGGAATCATCAATGATTTGTCACGTCCATCCTCACCAACAAGCACTTCTCGACGATGTCCTACTAACAGAACAGGCTATGTCTTATCTGTCCACACATCCATACTTCACCTCGCTGAGGAGTCACTTCATCAATCTCGCAGCCTATTACTGTGTTGTATGGCTTATCTTCCTCACGAAGTCTTTTCATAGAGGTTCCAGTGATTGGATCTACATTGTTCTTATCAACCACTTCTGCAGGACGATCAAGGAAGGAAATCCGATTGGAATCATTTGTCACCTTGTCAATAAACTCATCTACTGCTTCTAAACTCGATGGAAGAGCTTCTTCTTTGGGTACTTCTCTCTTGGACGATTCTTCCTCACTCTCTTTTGAATTCATTCCATACAATTTCAATGATAATAGTGCCTCACGCTCCTTGTGAAGATGGAAACAACACAGATCACGATACTCATGAGCAATCAAACGAGGATTCACACCAATTCGATTCGTTACATGTCCTTCCATCTGAAATCATCACATCCATCTTATCCATACATCACGGAACTCAGCTGTCACAATCACATTCTCTTCAGTTACATCGTTCAACCAAGGAAAGGAAGACTCTACAGTGAATTCATCAACAATTCAATACCTGGAAAGTAGTTTTTGAAGAGATACGGAGCAACAACATGAAATGGACAAACAAAGTGATATTTGTATTCATACTGACGATTTGCAAGTAATGGGAGACACGAAGACATGGCCAACACTTCAAAGCGATCCATACCCTAGAATTCATTCTATTATCTCATCCAATACCTTTTCAGGGACTCGATACCATGAAGTTACGGTCATTACTGTCTTCTGAGCACTCTTCTTTACAGCAGATAACATTTATGTCCAAATACACAAAATGTTGAGTACCAATAGATCTACAAAGAAAAAGAGAGAGGTGTTGAATTGAACAAACACACAGGAACTAAACCATATTACTACACAAGAAGAACAGCATTAATGCATCCATCCATTTCAGGATTATTCGTTACTTGAGCGTACTTGCCTAAACTTCACTTTCAGTCTCTAATTCTACCCCAAACAACCTTTCCAGACTCTGTAACCAATCCTAATTCACTCACATTCACCTCAATAATCGTTCCCTTGGTAATCACACCCAATTCGGAATACAGCTTGCTCTGAGGATTCTTCTTTACTCCAATGATATCCAGACAGAATGTTGTTTTCAATTCAGGATGTGTTACATGAGCCTTCTTAAACCGAAGACCTGTAGGTCGAATGAAACGTTCATATTTTGGAGGTTTTCGAGTGAATCCTTCACCTACGAATGTCACTTTCGTGATCATACGCTTCCATTGGTTCTGTTTACGCTTTCCTGTTGCCAGAACTCGGAACATTTCAGCATCAGCCAGAGGAGTAACCTTTGGAATTGGAACTGTCCATTTTCCAGCCTTCTCCTTACGTTTCTGCTTCACCGTATTACTCAGGATCTTCGAACGAGACACACCTTCACGATCCAACAGATATGTAGGAAGAGCTCCTTCAGGACTGGCATCTGTTGTGGCATGTTTGTTACTACGTTCTTCATGCATCTTAATCCTAAAACTCAACTACTACTTCAACACTTACTCTTTCTTCATCGCAGCCTTCTCCTTGTAGCGCTGAGCACTATGCAATTTAGCCTTAATTCCACGAATCTTCTGGGCATACTTCGCACTCTCATGACCAGCTCGAGCTTCCTTCTTTCGTCTATTGATTATACCATTTTCCACAAACGAACTTCTTCTCGAAATAGTCCAGACGAACTCCATTCCTCTTCTGAAACAACTCAATATGCTCGTTCTGAGGCTACAACCATTAAAACGAGTCTATACAATCCTACCATCTCTCTATTGACGAAAAGGGGAGTTCTGAATGAAGTTAAAAGGAATCTATTGATTCAGGCGTTTCAGTAACAAAACAATGACGATTTATGGAATCTGATCAAATAGTCAAAACAAACACAAGAGTCATCACATCGTTCATAAAATACCAGATAACATTCAGAAATAGGAGCATCTACAGCTTCCACCACTTTGGAATCATTGCAGAGAACCCAACCTTTCACTCCCTCTTCTTTGTAAACAGCTACATAATGACCGAAATCTGCTTTCTTTCCTCGATGAAGACACGAAGCACGAAGTCGATATCGTTGAGTGACACTTCTATTCTCAACTCTTATTATGAACTCTCACGTCTCTTCATCACACTGTCGAACCCAAATCTCCTCATCCACTTGTACAGGAGTCGTATTCTTGGAGATTGTGTAGGTTTGAGGATTGATCAGAAATCGATTTACACGAATACAGAGAACCATAGGGAACGAATCAAGAACTGGATATCGATTCCAAACGGTTTCTAGAATAAAGAAGGGAATCAACGAATACGATGACCACATGTGGAACATGAACGTTCAAGACACTCTCCTTCAAGACTAGAGTTGATGAATGATTGAAGAGATGATTTGGAACTACTAGGATTCGAATCTTGTTCAGTATCAGGCAACTGAACAGAAACACAGTTGTCTTCATCTTGAGGAGACTCTTGAATCGATCCACATTCCAAACACTAGGATTCATTCTTATCATCCATCAATACCTTCATTCGATAATGTAACGATAACTTGAAAACCTCTTTGAGACCTTGAGGTGAGAATCGCTCCAAAATATCCAGAAGGACTGTTAACAGCTCATAACAGTCTACTCATCACATTTCTCTCTCACTTTCACCTTGCTGCTGAGTATTGTTGAATTCACTAGCAACACCACCAATTGCTTGTTTGAGCATCTGAGGTCGAATGGGTTCCTCTCTTCCTTCTCGCATAACTTGACCAACTTTCATCAGTTGACACAATACACATTCAGTTGGATTCTTTTCACAATGCTGATAGTGATTGTACCATCCTAATGACTCCATCTGAGACACTACAGGAATACAATGGAACAAGACTTGAAGAATCGAATTCAGATAACAACTGTTTCCAAGGTTGATTAGACCACAACAATTAGGACCTGAATGAACTGGATAAGCAATACCCTGATCATTGTTCTATTCATTACACTCAACTCTCATACTCACCATTGAGAATTCAAAATCCTTATTGACTAGAAGGTTCATCTCCAAGAGGGATGTCTCTCGATTCGCACTAGAAAGACCCACCACATGACCATCACGAATCACACCAAATCGAGTCAATACCTCCATCACACGATCAAATAACACATCACCATAGTTATTCATAGGATCTTCATCACATTTGTAACAGTGAACATCTGCTCGGTTCTATATCATAGCCATTCATTATTGTTACTTCTTGAAGTGAACCCACTTTCACTGATAAACAATGTCCTGTCTGTTGGAAATGTTCCAAAGCATGACCATTCCCTAGTGATCAGATCTGTTTCTCTTTCATCACCTGGCACACCTGTTGAATCCCATTGTTTGCGTCCACAATGAAATTGACCACATTCAAGACATAACCACAGATTCTCACACAAATCACATTGAGTACATTTCCAACAAGCTATTCATCACATTCTTCATTCATATTCACATGTCACTGGATCCATCATCACTTGAGGACAAGGAGAAGGTAACTGATAACTAATACAATGAGGACAGGGTTTGAGATTCTCTCCTTCCCATGAACACAACTCTTTCTCCTTTTCTCCTGAAACACGAAGAAGAATCCTTTCTCCCAACTCTCGATACTAGGTCTCAGTCACTTCCTTGTCCTACGAAACCTTCAGCTTCAAATACATTCTTGCAGGCTTCACATCTCACTTTCATATCAGTCTCATAATTCTTAGGTGGTTCTGGTTCAATCGCTAATCGAGTGAGTGTAGAAGCATTTGATTCTGTAGGGAGCTCAGTTCGATGACTCTGAAGAAAGAGAGAGTGACCTGTTTTCTCATAGTGGAACCGAGTGTGCTCTCGAACACCTGTACAGAAACCAAGATAACAGGAGAGACAAATACAGATTCCATTGCCGTCCTCCTTCAATATCATTTCTCATCCACACAAATACCCAACTATCAAAACAATACACACATTCTTCTCGATACACAAGAGTATCACTTCGTAATTCCTTGATCTATTCATAATCACAATTCCATTCCAATCACATTTCCTTGACAATGATCACACAACAAAGGAATTGAACTGGATGTAGTATTTGCGGCCATCAATGGATTTGATCCACCGTTTGAAGTTGATTGAGATATATTAAAAGGAACACCTCCACTAAACAATCAGTTTTGATCGAAACAAAGTAATACTTCTCAAAAAATAAAGAAACTGCTATAAAATCATTCCTCATACAGATTCAAAATACCAGAATCCATCGACCAACCACAAGACTCGAGACAGTGGACAGCAACATCAAATTCACATCCAAACATCTCACATAGATTTAGCGCCATTTCTTGTTGATACTCCTCCATTTTCAATAGACTGTAGGAAACAATGAGAATAGGATATTGATTTTAACACTTTGAATGAAGAAGATCAGATTCAAGAATCAAGTAGAAGAAATGAAAGGAAGAAAGGAAGAAGGAGTGAGATGAAGAAATTGATATCAGATAGAAACAAGGTATTAGAATCGATTTGATATGTATGGAAATAGATTCAACTTGCTGTTAATGAGAAATGAAGGAAAGAAGATCCTCATAGTGATTATTATGAATCAAAGAATCACTGTACATACAAAACTGGTCAAGTCAATAAACAACAATTCTTGACTATCTATTTCTCAAATAGTATGTAATGAGACAGAGATGATAATAGTATGTAGAATTGGACAAGTGTGAAAGACTTGAGTTAGAGAATGGATTTGAGAGTCGGTTACAATTATCGACTTGGAAGGAAGATTGGAAGTGGTGCATTTGGTGACATTTACATTGGAACAGACATTTCGACTTGTATTGATGAAATAGGTTGGGAATGATTGAATAGGTGAGGAGGTTGCAATCAAACTGGAACCCGTTACTTCTCGAAATCCACAATTGGGTTTTGAATACAAAGTGTACAGACTGTTGAAGGGAGGGGTTGGCATTCCTTCTGTATATTATTATGGAGTTGAAGGCACTTTCAATGTGATGGTGATGGAGTTACTGGGTCCAAGTCTTGAGGATTTGTTCAATTACTGTAATCGTCGATTTTCATTGAAGACTGTATGTATGTTGGCAGAAGAGTTGTTGTTGCGATTGGAATACTTGCATAGCAAGAATTTCATTCATCGGGATGTGAAGCCAGACAATTTTGTAGTTGGATTAGGAAAGAAAGCGAATCTCCTTCATGTAATTGATTTGGGTCTGAGCAAACGATATCGAAATCCTCTAACAAAGAGTCATATTCCGTAGAAACAGAGAGAATGGATAACAGATAGATATCGAGAAGACAAGACCTTAACAGGAACTCCTCGGTATGCATCTCTAGGGAATCATTTGGGGATGGAACAGAGTCGTCGAGATGATGTGGAATCATTGGGTTACATTCTGTTGTATTTCCTTCGAGGGAAGTTACCTTGGCAAGGATTGCATGCTGATACAAAGAAAGAGAAATATACAAAGATTATGGAAATGAAGATTGAAGTGAGCTATCGAAGCTGAACTTGATTGTAGATGTCAATATCTGAACTCTGTTCAGGTCAACCAGATGAGTTCAAAGTATATATAGAATATTGTAGAGCACTTCGTTTCGAAGATTGTCCTGATTATAGGTATCTTCGTGCGTTATTCAGTGATTTGATGAAACGAAAGGTACAAATGAATACGAAATATGATTCAAAGCAATTTGCAGATGATGGGATATATGACTGGATGGATGAGTCTATTGCTCATAATCCTACTGCCTTACCAAAACATTGTGTTGGTCCAAATGGAAGTATTCGGAAAGATTTGTTACGTCCTGCATCTCAAGCGTATCGTGAAGCACTGTTGATTTCAGGTGGAGACGAGGTGATAGAGTGATGAATAGAAGCTCAAGAACTCAAAGGACAATCAGGAACTAGCAATTCATCGCTTCCTCAACGAGTTTTGTCTTCATTGACATCAACAGCATCCAAATTGTATGGGTAGGCAATGAAAGAGATGATAATGAGATAGAAGTCGAAGTGAGACAATGGAAGAACCACAGAATGAATCCAAGGGAACCAATTCACGAACTCCAAGTGCTCAACCTGGGAGATCAGGAATGAATACAGGAGGGAATGGGAAAGGTCCTAGTCGAATAGGTACTTTCCGTCGTTTGTGGCATTTGGATTCTCCATCGAATTGATTGTCTCTTTCTTATGTTTGTGAGATAGATAGCTCTAGTATGAAGCAACAAACAATCAATCGTTTAAATGGCAACTCAATTCCTAACTCTTCTTCTGTTTCTAAGCCTATCATTTCCTACACATCATTCTCTCTTCTGACCTCAACAGTAATCTCTTCATCACGCTTCTCCATCCCATCTGCCAAATTCCCTACCATCTCTCGACATACACTTCGTCGTTGTCTCCAGATCTTCTGAACCCGACTGATCTCAGTTCGTAATACCTCGAATTCCTTTGGGTCAATCATTTCAGCTCTTTCTTTCAGCATTTCCCACAATTCCTACCCCTGTAATAAAGCCACTCGTTCTTCCATCTTCTGTGTTGACTCTTCCATTCGTTTTATCTCCTTCTCTAACTCCTCATCACTTAATGACGAGTCCAACTCTTTCAATTCTACCTCTCATTCCAATCCTTTATTCGTACCGTTCCGTAGAATTGCAATTTCACTCTGAAGACTCTTCACTTCACCATCCAAAGTGGTGATTTCTTCATCCATTGCCTTCAACTCACTCTCAGCAACTGTTGGGAACTGGCTTTGGTCAGCAAAATACACTTTGCTCTTTCCATATTCCTTCTCAATAATCTTGCCTCTTGAGTTCACTTACAACCAACAAATCTACTCTTTGGCCAATTGAGCAAGAATTCGCACCACATATGGCTTCTTCACTTCCTTGTGCAGATTCTCAAAAATGGTTTGTGGACTGAAAGGCTTGTTCTGTTCATTGATATACCGAAGAATCACTTCATATCCTTGTTTTTCTGTTAATTCCTTCTTTTTAGGTTTATCTAATCAATCAAAATCTCAAAACATGTTAACCCTCACTTGCTTTCTTTGTACCTCCACCTATTCATGAATCATTATATCCGTAACTACGTTTAGTTCCAGATGTACTTGATTCTGTCTTTGCTTTCTTTGAAGCTTTAGCCGGGCTTTTCTTGTCTGGCGTTTTTCGTTTCTTTGAACTAGATTCAGCTCCTCCTTCGAAATCCTAATCATCACCAAGAATTCAACAGCTCAAACATCCTCAGAAAACAGACCTAGATCTTCCTCATCATCATCGGTTTCATTTATCTCCTGGGGAATGTCATAGGCATCATCATCACTCATTGCACTTGATTTGGTTTGATTTGGAAAAGGCGGCAAAATGAAGGCAGAAATCGGTAGAATAATCGGGACGCAATATGGGACATGACTTGTTTTTGAATTATCGTTGGATTGAAGAGTTCTTGATGTTAGCTGTATTCACGAATCTTCTTAATTCCAAGAAGATTAGTGGTCCAAGACTAGAACTTCGTCTAATACGTCCTTCTCGTACTACTGATTGTTATTGTGAATGAATAGCTTCAAGAAAACGATCAAGACAAAATACAAAAGTAGTGAATACAGAAGAAACAAAAGATGAGAATGAGAAGAGTAAGAGTGTTTGAGGATTCTGTGATGAATAGAATCAAAATTGAGTGATTATGGACTGATTGAAACAAATGAAGGACTTCAATATCATCCTGAGAGTGTGAAAGAGAAACTTGTGAAATCAAGTCGAGGACGAAAGAAGAAGAATGTGACAAAAGATTCAAATAGATCTATGAAACAAAAGGAAGTGGTATGAATCGGAAGTGTACTTGAAAGAAAGGAAGAGACTCGTACGAAAGTGCTGAAGAAGACTCCTTGTCGGTTCTATCAACGTGGTCGTTGTACAAAGGAGACTTGTGAGTTTCTTCATGAAGGTCCTCCTCCATTGTGTTATAATCTATTGAAGAACGGTAGTTGCGATACACGTACGAATATGAATGGAAGTTGATGGAAAGCAGGCTGTATCTACAACCATGAAACAAAGAATGTGGGTTGTATGTTCTTTCATATCACTCACAATTGTAACCGAGGTGATGCTTGTCGTTTTAGTCATGCTCCGATAAGTGAAGCTGAATTGGAGAATCTGCGTCGAATAAGTGAAGAATTGGAAATGGAGAAGAAATCTGTAGGGATGAATAGAAAATGTGAATAAAAGACAATGCCTAGTGACATTGCGAAAGCTATGTTAGAGGAAAAGAGTGATGAAGTGGAACCAAAGGAATCATTTGAGAATGTCCCAAGTCTGAGTATTCAACCAGTAGAAGAAACACCTGAATCAGAAAGTATTCCATCCATTGAGGATGATGATTTGTTCTTTTGACATGTTTGAAAGAAACAAATGAAAAGAAACGTCGATGTGCTCTCCATTCCAACTTCCATTTCTCCATATCAATTGGATGAGATTCAGGAGTCGCTTCTTCATCCTCTCTCCAGATCTATTCTTCATTCTTCATTCCTTCACTCACTTTAATGGATTTATCTGCTTCACAAGTGATCAAACGAGTACCTGTTAAATCGAATGTGCTTGCAAAGATACCAGCTTCACTATCCAACGATCCTACTTCTCATCCATTCCTATCTCCTTTACCAGGTTGAACCACAGTACGTTCCTCTTGGAAGCAATATCCAGTCTTCCAATCACAGAACCGGAACATTCCATTATCACCTCCAGCAAATAACAGTCCTTGTCGATTCACAGAGATCGTATTCAACACATAATTATGACCACTGATATTACCTAAGAACTCAGCCTACAAATTACGAATCTCTCGATCATCCACATTTGGACATTTCCACTTCTTAATGTTGTCAGCAGATGCTGTGGCGAATACATAGTCCCTATCTCATACTCCACAATCAATTATACTCAGGATGGAATAACACAGATCGTACTCCTTTCTTGTGATGTGTTAGAATCGCAGTTGTTGTGCCTGCTACCAAGTCCCATGTACGCACAGTCGCATCGGCTGATCCAGTCACTACTTGAGGTTCTCCTGCCTGTGTAGCAACAGAGTGAATGGTCCCTTTATGACCTCCCAATACCATCACTTCAGCCTTTGTGCGAATATCCCAGACTCGAACCACACTATCACGACCTCCTGTGAACAACAGATCCAAAGTGGGATGTGTAGTCACACAATACACACCACTCAAATGACCATGATACGATCGAATCACCTACATCACAGATCCTCCTTATACTCACTTCATTCCGCTCTAAATCCCAACACTTTACTGCCTTATCTTCACCACAGGAGAACAGATAAGGAGATCGAGAGGAAATGGCTACACCACGCACAGTATGTGAATGACCTGTGAGAGTTAGTTTCAAATTGCCTGAGGCCAGATCCCACACTTTGATGGTTCGATCTGCACTTCCTGTAGCGAACCATTCATTACTCACATCCATAGCAATACAACGGACCCATCCCAAATGACCAGCAATCACTCGAGACAATTTCCATGGAGCATGCCACTCCGGGACAGGAACCTTTTGATCGCGAGCCTTTAATACCAGAGCATTTGTTGTCTATTGTTCATTCCTTTCCTGTGCTTCTCACTTTCTTTTCTTCTTGCGGTTTGTAAGCAACGATACTTGAACTTGGCATAGGACTACATTGTACCATTTGTTCTATTCATACCCCTTCTGACGCTCTTTTTCCTTCAAGGCCTTTACTGCCAAATCAATCGCACTTTTATTTGGTTCTGTTCGAGTACTGCCTCCTGAAAGAGGAACACCTATCTTAGACTCATTTGGTAAGAATACCTGGAGCAGAAGGATAGGCATGAGTCCCTTCAACAATAATCTTTGTAGCTTCTTCCTCTGGAATCGTTTCAACCTTTAGATCCTCTGATTTTGATAGTTCGGCTGCTTCTCGTTTCTTTGACTTCTTCTTTGGTATATATTCTTGTGCATTCTCATATTCACTCACTATCTTGGTCGATAAACGGATTCTAGACCTGAAAGAGTTACTCTCCATCAAAATCGCATACCCATCTTCATCTTCTACTACATCCTTGTCGAATGACTTTATAAATATCTCATTTGTGATTTCAGAATCTCGTTTCACCACTTTCTCCACCGAGAACAAATCGGCTGAAGCGTCCTTCTATGATGAAATCATAACTTCTCCAACACATACATGAGTACTCGATGGCATTTCGTGATACAAGGTTCTATGAGTTTGGATTCACTATATCGAATATGGGGGATCCCCTCAAATCGATATCGCAGTTTTGGACTTGATAAAAACAAACAGATTGATTGCAGCAACAGTAGAAAAGGGTTTGCTTTTCCTGAGCTTTTCAGGCAATCATTGTTTTTGTCTGTAGTTGTAAAGAAGAGTAAGAATATTCTTGTATGTATGATCAAATCCCCTATGATAGAAGCAACAGTACATTCTTACGCTTCTTTACTCAATGTATTGTAGATAGCTAACGCGACGTTTCGAATAGAGTAACTAGGATCTTCAGTGATCATTTTCCAGTAAAGATCCAAAATCCGCTTCTTCACATTCTGATCGAAGTTCTTCCGATGACGATGCTTCGTTGTGTGGCGGTACACAGTTTTTCGTGTGTTGAACATTGTGCGACGATTTAGTACTTTTCGATTGACTTCCTCCGGTTCAAGGACAGGAATTATTGTGAATAGATTATAATCCATCTGAATTAGATGGAGGTTACCCCCTTTTTGATCTAGCATTTGACTAGTGCGATTCGCCATTAACATTGACCACTGATCTCGTAAATTCATTTCGTTTAGATCCTTTATACTGGTTGTTTGAATCGGATGTGATAATCCCGGTAAATTCATACTTGATTGTGTAATGCGGCTACTATCTATTCTTGACATTCTGAAGCAACAATTACTAGAATTGTTATTTTGCACTTCAACTCCATTTTTCCAGCTCTCATTGACGGCATCTTCTAGAAGTCATTAGTAGGAAAAACAAACCACTTCCGATGAATGTCTTCCTCAAGTCAATTACTGTAATATCATTTCTAAAGGACTCTAGAGTAAAACGGTAATCACTGTTATACTTTCCGCTTCGGGATGGACGCTGGTTTTCTCACTTTCTATTGGACTTACCAATCCAGTGAGGTTGTTTCTATCCATTTTGGGAAACGTTGTTGCCAAAAGAATATAATCACTGTAGCATGATAATCATGAATACCTGAGTATGTCATAATAAACAACAAAAAAACCAAATCACTAACCAACTTACA
>ERZ857922.2508-NODE-2508-length-18450-cov-5.180321_pt1 | contig 18450 bp, 18 predicted proteins | sample MGYA00519579_ERZ857922 | MGnify/ENA primary metagenome ERZ857922 (study PRJEB31778, sample SAMEA3449375) | human gut metagenome | biome: human gut; feature: human-associated habitat; material: faeces | place: United Kingdom | collected 2010/2012 ... | reverse complement strand
GAGGCAGCAATTCTGATATACTTGCAAATGAGTGTGCAAAGGGAGCAAAAGAAGCGGGGCATTCTTGGTTGAATCTGTAGGGCGAGGGTATCCACTTTCGTCTATGAATGTAAGCATATGGATAGATTGCTTCTTTGTTAAGTAGTGAATTGATTATACTATAAAATGGGTTAACATACTACCAAATTTATAGAGATTGTTGCCTGTTCTTTATGTCTTGAGTAGTGGGCATATTTTTCCCAAGATGCTGATTGAGATTTTTCTGTTTCATCAGTTCTTGATATTCTGCTTTTAGCTTATCAACATTCAATCCTTTTAAGTTTATCCCAGTCTGCTCAAGTACACTCCTTGTACCGCCATATAGAATGAGCTGGCTTTCGTATCTGCGGAAATATGCGTCCGGGTTCTTGGCTTTTTTGTAGCCGATATGATAGGAGCGGTTGTCTTTGTACTGCTGTGCATATTTGATGATTTCCGCAAGATCTTTGATACGGTGTTCCAGTTCCACCACGCTCTGCTTTGCAGACTTTCCGGCTTCGGTTTTTACCGCAATTTTGTGTTCCAGTTCTGCAAGCGAACCAACCTCATTATAGCTCTGTGCGGCGATCTTTAAATTCTCAATGGTAGCCCACCTTTGCAGTCTCGGACTGTTCTAAAATTTCTCGTCAGAGGTGTCAATAAGTCTGCGGGCAGAGTAGTCTTTTTGGGGGATAATTGCCTTTTGTTCCCGTTTTCTTTCAATGCGTTCCCTGATCCGTTCCTTTGTGTATTCCTTTCCTAAAGACTTCGCACTGCCACGCACAAAACGCTCTTTATCCAGAGGGCGGAATGAGATGTATTTGGCAGCTCCTTCTTCAAAAGTTTCCCCTTTGATTTCATAACCTTTGGCTCTCATCAGAAGCAGAAATTCTTCGTAAGTGGAAGCCGACTTGATACAGAAATTGATGTCCTTTCTGATCTGCGTTTTCCATGCAGAACCGTTCTGCTCGGACTGCCATTCTTTGTATTTTCTGCCACGCTGCGCACCCGGAATGATGACGGAAAGATTGTGTTCCTTGCACAGTTCATCACTCAGTTTCCGGATGTGGTAATAGGACTGTTTGCAGTCGTGATATTTGTTATGTTCGATGTTATCAGCGACGCAAAAATTGATGTGATTATGGACGTGTCCTTTATCAATATGAGTGGTAACAATATACGAATATTTTCCCTCTAAAAGTTTATCTGCAAGCTCCTTTCCAATGCGGTGCGCTTCTTCAAAACCAACCTCTCCCGGAGCAAAAGCTTGTATCAGATGATAGGCTTTGTTAGGACTGTTTTCCCGGCAGTGGTCGAGGGTATATTTGAAGTCATAAGCTGCGGTTTCCGGAGAACAGGCATAAGAGGAAACGAACATTTTTTCATCGGTCTTTTCGGGGTTGCAGATGTAGTCTATCGCTTTATCAACGGTTGCTTTGATAGCATGGATTTTTGTGTACGCCATACTTTATTCATCAACTCCTTTACTTCGTTTATATCCTCTTGATAAATGTTTCCGGTGCTGTTTACCCTCTTTGCGATCTGGTTTAAATTGGAGCTGATACGTCCCAACTCCGTATTATAATTTCGCAGGTAACTGTAATCAACATCATACACATATCCATATAAGATCAGCTTGCGCAGGAACGCAGACATACTCTTCATGCCGGATGCTTTGAATTTGGTGTTGAGGATGTACTGCTCATCATCGCTGAGATAAAATTGCACCGGATGGGTGCGGTTTCTGTTTGCCATTGTGCCACGTCCTTTCTAAATTTTGATACAAAAAAACTGCTGTAAAATGTTCGATTTTTACAACAGTCTGTTTCATGTTTTATTCAATTTTGGGTGTAATTACCCATAGCAAATTGTAGCAAAAACGGCAGGAAAGGTCAATGCATTTCGACGGTAAAATGAAGAATAACCGAAGAAAAATCGAGAGAGGGTTAGGGATACTTCCCTATGGAAATTCAACTACACAGACGATAGGAAAGTGTGGGGGATTTCGCCTGTGTCATGACACAGGCAGTGCTTGCTATTCTTGCTATTCTTGATTAGTTAAAGGTTTTTAACTTCCCTGATTTTTAAATAATACCGATCAATAATATCCTGCAATGTAATGGATTTCATTTTTTCATCTACCATATTTTGAATTTCATGATAGGTAGCCATTGGCGTAAAACTGATTTGTCTGATTCTTGGAGCAGTAGGAATTGCCAATATGTGGCTTGCAATTTTTTGCAGATGTAGGTGTGATGATTCTGGCTGTATTAAATGCGATTCGGGCGAGACCGCTCTTTATTTGCATGGTCTTATCGACAGAGAATACAGTCATATTTGTTTCACTGTTCCTACCGGATATAATGCAACACATATCAAAAAGAAAAACAAAGAAGTTCGTTATGCAAACCCAGAGATTCTTGATATGGGGACCTGTGAAATCCCGTCAAGCAGCGGTAATTTGGTTAAAGTATATGACAAGGAAAGATGTATTTGTGATTTGATTAAAGATCGAAAGAAATATGAAATTCAGTTATATCAGACAGTAATCAAGGAATATATGTCCTCAAAGGAAAAGAATCTTTCAAGATTGATTGAGTATGCGGTTAAACTTGGAGTAAGGGATGAAGTGATGATGTATGTGGAGGTAATGGTATGATTCATACAGCGAAACAACTTAAAGACAAAGTAAAAAACATGTCCGGCGGGAATAGTGAAGTTGCGTAAGGTTAAAGAATATGAATTTAAATCAGGTGATATTATAAGCGTTAATCACGAGGGGGAAAGTGGCGAATTGTACATAAGTATTGGGCAATTAGGCGAGGATATGGTGTTCTACGAGAATACTTATGATGAGTTTGGTGAATTTGAAGTTGGGATACAGGAAACGGGAAGTTATCAGATTAAGTGTTTCGGAAAGCGTGCAAGTGGAAGAATTGAAATTAATTATATATCATTGAAATTATGATTCTTGATAATGTTGTAATCATATGGTACAATATCCGATAAATCGGAATATAATAGGGGAAGGATAATGTATCATGAACATTTATGAAAAAATCTTTGCAAGACTTGAAGAATTACATATGAGCCAGATTGAATTATCACGAAGAACCGGTATTGCAACCAGTACGATTAGTGACTGGCGTAAGAAAAAGATTAATCCACAGGCTGACAAGCTTATGTCTATTTGTAAGGCACTTGATATGTCTCTTGCGGAGTTACTTTGTGATGAGGAAGTAGTAGAGCGGACAATTGAACCAGACTTTATGGTTGATGGACAAAATATTATTGAACTACTCAGAACATTTGATTTTGAAACGAAAAGAAGAATACTTAGATATTTTGAATTAATCGAAATATGCAGAGAAATCAATCGAGAAAACAGCTCTCAAAAAATCAAGAGAAATGTCTCTGTTATTCAGGACATTGACGGCAATAATATTGTTATGATTAACGATATACGATTTAGGGGAAAACGTTCTGTAGATTGGAAAGATGTCAGGGAATACTTAAAAGAATACGTTGGCGAGTTTTATACTATTGCTGCAACAGGAGATGTTATTTTCATTGGTTCCGATCTTCCTAAGGAATACAGTGGATCAAAATATACCAATAGTATAAAGGGAACAAATGCAAAGGCAAAAGCAAATGCTGCGACTGGAATTCCTGAAATGATAGAGATAGCAGTAGGAAAGCATTTCAGAGAGAATCATGAGGATAAACATAAAAGAGATGCTAAAAATGGATGGTACAGATATGATTCAAGATTTGCACTCCCGGTTTATGACGACAAGGGCGAATTAGAAAGATATAATGTTTTTCATGCCTCTATGCTTATACGTCATTCAAATGATGGAAAGTTGTATTTGTATGATGTAATAGATATAAAAAAGAAACGAGCAACTCTCTCGGCGAATAAACGCTTACCAGACAAAAAACCCATTTCCTTTAGGGAAATATAATACTACAGGAAATGACAGATGTCAATCCGAATATTCGAAAATATTCTTGCATACAGAAGGACTAGAGATGGTTATGCTTTTACGGTGATAAAAATAGAAATTTCACAAAACTGTCCGCGAATGTTAATGCAAAGTAAAGTCACAAGAAAAGAACCTTGTTCAAGAATCTGGGAAATTGCCACAAACAAGTGAATTACATGACGTATGATCCACAACCTGATAAATTTATCTGCGTTGTGGAAGCTGGAAGTTTTAGGGAGATGTGAAGTATGTGGATATTTTATTCAATAGGTTCTTCCTTTTTTACGGGAATCACAGCGGTTTTGGCAAAATGTGGAATTAAGAAAACGGATTCGGATGTGGCAACAGCAATCCGGACAGTGGTGGTACTGTTGTTTTCATGCCCTTCAGAAAGGTGATATCAATAAGGTTGTACCCATTGATAAATCCAGTACTGTGCTTTCCATTCTTTTGGCACTTATATTCCTTCGTGAAGGGATTACAGGGACAAAAATAGTATCCGTATTGTTGATTGGAATCGAAGGGATTGATTCCAATCTCGGTACGGCAATCCGTACCACGGTAGTGCTGCTGATGGCGTGGCTCATGGTGTTTGTTACCGGAAAACAGAAAGAGATAAAGGAAGCGGCAGGTGTTTTGTTGATTACAGCAGGAACGGTTCTGCTGGCGATTATTTAAAATGAGCAAAAATGAGCAAAACTCATGTTGCCGTATGGTTGAGGATTTCGCCCTTTTATGATATGCTTTTACATATTAGTAACTGTTCAGAGCCAACCTCCAAAATGCTACGCATTTCGGAGGTGTGGCGTATCCGCCAAATAAAATTTCAAAAACAGTCTAAAAAATGCAAGCATTTTATACCTTTTTTGAAATTTTGCTTGGCTCTGAACAGTTACACACATTATAGGTAAAAGCGAGGTGAGGGGTGTGCTGCACATAGGTATATGTGATGACAACCAAAAAGATATCAGTCGAGTTCAGGAACTGGCTGTCAGATTTTCAGAACAACACCCGGAAATGCCTATACAGATACAGGCTTACAGTTCACCATATGATTTATTGGATGATATAGAAAAAACAGGTGGGTTTGACCTGTATTTATTGGATGTCGTTATGCCACATATGACAGGTGTAACGTTGGCCAGACGGATTCGGGAGCGAAAAGAGAGAGCAGAAATTTTATTTCTGACTGTTTCTAAAGAATATGCCGTGGAAGCTTTTAGCGTAAAAGCCTCTGGATATTTGATAAAACCCGTGAACCAATCCGCTTTTGAGGATGCGGTACTTGACTGTATTCATCGATTGTCACCAGAAAATAATCCCTCTCTTTTGTTGAAGTCAAAAGAGGGAATTCACCGTATATCAATTTGCGAATTGGTGTGTGTTGAGAGTTTTAATCATAATCAGGTATTTGTCAGACGGTTCTATGTTAGAGGCATCAGCAACTTTGTCGGAATTGATGGAGGAACTAAAGAATTTTTCGGTCTTTGTCCGGCCGCATAGAGCGTATATTGTCAATATGGACTTTATCCGCCGGCTGACAGCCCGTGAGTTGTTGCTGACAGATGGAAAGAGAATACCAATTTCTCAAAGTAGATATGGAGAAATAAAAAATAGCTATTTTACATATATGACGCATGTATAAAATTTTATTATTTCACGCAGAAAAAGTGCTGTTTCACGAAAGAAAGCACTTTTTCTGCGTGTTTCTTTTAGTATTAATGTTAATTAGAAACTCTCAGATAGATGTTGACATTTATAGGAAAAATGGTGAACTGTATGAAAGGTTTCGGAAGAGGAGAAAAAGGAGAGGTGAACTATGGAGATTAAATGTGACAATAAACGGAATTGTCCCTGTACATACGATTGTCCGCGTCACGGGAAATGTTGTGCCTGTGTAGCTCATCATCGTGATCACAATGAAGGCGTGCCGGGATGTTTCTTTTCGAAAGAAGCGGAAGCAACTTATGATCGCAGTATTAAAGCACTGGCGAAGGATCACGGTATCATTTAAAGAGCGGAACAAAGAGTTTCACAAAGAGTCTCAAAGGATAAAATTGCTTGACGGAAACCAATGGATAATATACAATAAGATTTATCCATTGGTATTTTTTATATAATCATTTGAGAAGCAGGAAAGGCACCCTGCGCTCCTTAGGGAACCTGATATGATGGATACGCCGCCCATCCAAGTGTTTATGTCATAGCATGATCTTGAAAAAGGTTGTGCTTTTTTACGTTATAAGAATTAAGTAATCATGAAGATACAGTTTATTAGAGGTTAAGGAGAGAACGTGTTAAATATTATAGAAATCAACAACTTTAACGCACCGGAACTGGACGTCTACGCACGTTATACGGAAGCACAGCTTCTGAATAAAGACCGTCTAGAAGATGGACTTTTTATTGCAGAAAGTCCGAAAGTGATTGGACGAGCGTTGGATGCCGGATATATTCCAATATCTGTTCTGGTTGAAAAGAAGCAGATGGAAGAAAATGAAGAGACGCAGGAAGTTCTTGCAAGATTTGAGAATACAGGCACTTCTATTTTTACAGCCGAGTTTGATGTTTTGACGCAATTGACAGGATTCAAGCTGACGAGAGGAATGCTTTGTGCATTGAAACGCCGACCACTGGAAGATTTCAGGAAACTTTGCGAGGGAAAGAACAGGATTGCCATTCTGGAAGACGTGATGAATCCAACGAATGTCGGAGCAATCTTTCGATCGGCAGCAGCAATGCATATGGATGCAGTGTTACTGACTTCAGGATGCAGCAATCCATTGTATCGAAGAGCATCCAGAGTGAGTATGGGAACGGTGTTTCAGATTCCATGGACATTTATTCAGGATGATAAAGAACGCAGATGTGACAGGAAAGAAATCTGGCCGGTTCAGGCGATCGAGAACTTGAAAGCACTTGGGTAGAAGACAGCAGCACTTGCATTGACAGATGATTCCGTAAGTATTGACGATCCGCAACTTATGAGCGAAGAAAAACTGGTAGTGATTCTTGGAACCGAGGGGGACGGACTTATGCAGGAGACAATTAAAGCTTGCGATTATACTGTGAAGATTCCGATGTCACATGGTGTAGATTCTCTGAATGTGGCAGCAGCAAGCGCAGTAGCGTTCTGGCAGTTGAGAAAATAAAGATTTATCGTAGGAATTCTTTTTCAAGTTCGGACGAAATCAGATAGCGCTTATAAAGTTTCTTCTAACAGACAAACATTGAGGGATTGATGCAGGCTCCGGGTTCTGTATACAGGAAAGACTAAGAAAAACGAAAGATTACTAAAAACAAAGCAATGCTCGGCAAACTCGCTGCCGCTTCAGACAGTTGCCTCGCATTGCTTTAACGTAACCTTCCGTTTTTCAAGACTTTCCAAGCACACAGAACAGTCACCTGAATCAATCCCTCAATGTATGTCTATCGGTAAGTTTTCAGCGCCATCTGATTTCTACTCTCTCGAAAGAAGAACTCTACTTGAGAAGCAGACGTACCGGATGTTCTATAGAATGATTCCCATTTCTTAAGCGTATTTACTTTAATAAAATTTAGCGTAGAAGACGATCCTTTTTCAGTAAACAGAAAACAGAAAATATGAACTTCGAGAAGTTTCATGTTAGAAGGATGGTACAGGGACGAAGACGAATGTGGAGCATGCTTGCTCATACTTGAAAAACAATGGATTGCGTTAAAGAAAGGATTGACAGCTGTCTGAGCGGCAGCGAGTTTGTCAATCCTTTCTTTGCTTTTAGCAGTCTGTTGTTTTTCCTAGTATGAACAGTATGCGTAACCCTGAGTCGGCGTTCCTGTACCATTCTTCTAACAAGCGACTTTCTAAAATAATATTTTCAGTTTTCGTCCGCATATCCGAAAAATGATTTCTACGATAAATCTTTATTTCCCGGCAATTTATAGAGGAAATTCCCTCATCATTTCCCCACAAAAAGAACAATGCCATATAAAATGTTACATTTTTCACAAAAGAAACCTTGCTGGTGTAAAGTTTTTGTAAAACAAGTGTCTTGTCACCTGTAAACGACAGTGTTATAATGGGCAAGAATAAATCAACAGAGCAATAGACATGAAAGTGTGTTACAGCAGAATTTTATGTCAGGAGAGAATAAGAGAGGTACGTGCTATGACGATCAGAGAAGAGATAGAACAGTTAAAGAAAGAAAAAAATGCCGTAATTCTGGCGCATTATTATGTAAGACCGGAAGTTCAGGAGATTGCAGATTATGTAGGAGATTCTTTCTATTTAAGCAAAGTTGCGGTTGGTCTGAAAGAGAAGACAATCGTATTCTGCGGTGTTTCATTCATGGGCGAGAGTGCAAAGATCCTGAATCCTGAGAAAACAGTGCTTATGCCGGATATGGCAGCAGATTGTCCAATGGCACATATGGCATCTGCGGAGACAATCGAGAAGATTCGTTCAGAGTATGATGATCTTGCAGTTGTCTGCTACATTAATTCAACAGCAGAACTGAAAAGACATTCTGATGTCTGTGTAACTTCATCCAATGCAGTGAAGATTGTAAAAGCACTTCCGAATAAAAATATTTTCTTTATACCGGATCGTAACCTTGCACATTATATTGCAGGATTGGTGCCTGAAAAGAACTTTATATATAATGAAGGTTTCTGTATTGTACACGAATACATGGAGGTTGAAGAGATTCAGGAAGCGAAAGCAGCACATCCGGAAGCAGAGGTTCTTTCTCATCCAGAATGTCCGGCAAAGGTTCTGGAACTTTCTGATTTTGTCGGAAGTACTTCAGAAATTATCGCACAGGCAGGAAAATCAGATGCGAAAGAATTTATCATCTGTACAGAAAGTGGTGTTTTGTATGAACTTCAGAAGAGAAATCCTGAGAAGAAATTTTACTTTACAGAGACAACTCCAATCTGCAGAAATATGAAGAAGGTTACACTTGAGAAAGTGCTTCATGTATTAAAGACAGGTGAGAATGAAGTTTTTGTAGACGATAAGCTTCGTGAAGAATCTAAGAAACCGTTAGAGAGAATGTTAGAACTGGCCAAGTAAACAGAGGGCAGATAGGATTGACAGCGGTCGAAGATCATAGAAAATACAGATCAAATCGACCAATGCTGTCGGAATGGAGATATTTATTATGAAAATGGAAGCAGATGTAGTCATTGTCGGAACAGGTGTGGGAGGGCTTTTCAGCGCACTGAGTCTTCCGAGAGATCAGAAGATCATCATGATTACAAAGTCAGATTTAGAGAGCAGTGATTCATTCCTGGCTCAGGGAGGAATCTGCATGCTGCATGACAAAGATGACTATGACAGTTATTTTGAAGATACAATGAAAGCGGGACATTATGAGAACAGAAAAGAATCTGTTGATCTTATGATCCGCAGCTCAAGAGAGATCATTCATGACCTGATTGGCTATGGTGTAGATTTCCAAAAACAGGAGACAGATGAGTCTGGAAATGAAGCCGGAGACAACGGTGGTGAAAAGGCAGAGATTCAGGATATTTATGCATTTACTCGTGAGGGAGCACATTCACGTCCGAGAATTCTGTTTCATGCAGATATTACAGGAAAAGAAATCACAAGTAAACTGCTTGCACAGGTAAAGCAGCTTTCTAATGTAACATTACTTGAATATACAACGATGACAGATATCATTGTAGAAAATGATGAATGCAAAGGAATCCTTGCACAGGATAAAGACGGAAATGAATTCGAAATCCATGCAGAGAATACAATCTGGGCAAGCGGTGGAATCGGTGGACGCTATAAGCATTCTACAAATTTCCCACATCTGACAGGAGATGCACTTACTATTTCCGAAAAACACGGAATCCGTTTAGAGCATTTAGATTATGTACAGATCCATCCAACAACATTGTATTCCAAGAAACCAGGAAGACGCTTTCTTATTTCAGAGTCTGTCCGTGGAGAAGGTGCAGTTCTTCTTAACAGCAAGAAAGAACGTTTTGTAAATGAACTTCTTCCAAGAGATGTTGTGACTAAGGCAATCAGAGAAGAGATGGAAAAGGAAGGCACAGATCATGTCTGGCTGTCCATGGAAAAACTTGGAAAAGATACGATCTTGGGCCATTTCCCGAACATTTATCAACATTGTCTGGAAGAGGGATATGATGTGACAAAAGAATGTATCCCGGTTGTTCCGGCACAGCATTATTTCATGGGTGGTGTCTGGGTAGATTCAGACAGTAAAACATCCATGGAACATTTATATGCAGTAGGAGAGACAAGCTGTAACGGTGTACATGGTGCGAACCGTCTGGCAAGTAATTCACTTCTGGAAAGCCTTGTATTTGCCAAACGTGCGGCAAATAAAATCTCAGGTACAGAGAATGAAGTAAAAGTACGTGAATTGGCATAATAATAGTGATATAGATATTAATCTATGCTGAAAAAATAAAAGTTAAGAGAAGAGTAGAGAAAGAATATAGAGACAGGGACAGGAGATATAAAGATGAACGAAATTACAATGACACTTCAGGCAGATCATTTGATCCTTGAAGCACTCAAAGAAGATATTTCAAGCGAAGACGTAACAACAAATTCAGTTATGAAAGACTATGTAAAAGGTGAAGTAGAACTGATCTGTAAGCAGGACGGTATAATTGCCGGACTGGAAGTTTACCGCAGAGTATTTGAACTGTTAGATGCAGATACAAAGACAGAACTTTACTGTAAAGACGGAGACGAAGTAAAGAACGGCCAGTTGATGGGAAAAGTAACAGGAGATATCCGCGTACTTCTTTCCGGTGAGCGTGTAGCACTGAATTACCTTCAGAGAATGAGTGGAATCGCAACTTATACACATTCCGTTGCAGGACTTCTTGAAGGAAGCAAAACAAAACTTCTTGATACAAGAAAAACAACACCTAATATGAGAATCTTCGAGAAATATGCAGTTCGTGTTGGTGGCGGTTATAACCACAGATATAATCTTTCTGATGGAGTACTCCTGAAAGACAATCACATCGGAGCTGCAGGAAGCGTAAAGAAAGCTGTCGAGATGGCAAAAGACTACGCACCATTTGTAAGAAAGATCGAAGTAGAAGTTGAGAACCTTGAGATGGTAAAAGAGGCAGTAGAAGCCGGAGCAGATATCATCATGCTCGATAACATGTCAACAGAAGAAATGCAGGAAGCAATCAAGATCATTGACGGAAGAGCGGAGACAGAGTGTTCCGGAAATGTAACAAAAGAGAACATCGGACGCCTGACAGCTCTTGGCGTAGACTATATTTCCAGTGGAGCCCTGACACATTCCGCTCCGATTCTTGATATCTCGATGAAAAATCTTCATGCTGTAGAGTAAAAGTGATATAATTGTTAAAGAACAATTATTAGTATGGATTTCAATTTAGAAAGGAAGAGGCATGATGACAGGACCAGAAAGAAGAACTGCCATTATAAATCAGATAAAGACAAGCTCAGCACCGGTGCCGGGAAAGGCATTGGCTGCACAGTATGAAGTAAGCCGTCAGGTGATCGTGCAGGATATCGCACTCATCCGTGCCGCAGGACATGACATTATATCTACAAACAGAGGATATATTTTGCACGAATCACATTTAGTAGAAAGAATCTTCAAAGTGAAACATACCGATGACCAGGTTGAAGATGAACTCTATACAATCGTCGATCTGGGCGGAAGAGTTCGTAATGTGATGGTGAATCACAGAGTCTACGGTCATATGGAAGCATCACTCAATATTAATTCCAGACGAAATGCAGTAGAGTTCATAGATGACATCCGAAGCGGAAAGTCTACTCCGCTGAAAAATATCACATCCGATTATCATTATCATGTAGTAGAAGCGGATAGTGAAAATACATTGGATATGATTCAAGAAGCACTGGAAGAAAAAGGATTTTTGCTGGAGCAAGAAGAGTGGGAGAAAGAGCTTTTTGCAAAGTAAAGATTTATCGTAGAGATTTTTCTTCAAAAATCGGACGAAATCAGATAGCTCTTATAAAGTTTATTCTAATAGACAGACATTGAGGGATTGATGCAGGCTTCGGGTTCTGTATACAGGAAAGACTAAGAAAAACGAAAAGATTACTAAAAACAAAGCAATGCTCGGCAAACTCGCTGCCACTTCAGACAGCTGCCTCGCATTGCTTTAACGTAACCTTCCGTTTTTTAAGTCTTTCCAAGCACACAGAACAGTCACCTGAATCAATTCCTCAACATCTGTCTATCAGTAGATTTTTCGTCGCTATTTGAGTTCTACTTTCTCGAAAGAAGAACTCTACTTGAGAAGTAGACGCACCGGATATTCTATAGAATGATATCCATATCTCAAATATGTTTGTATTTAATAAAATTTGTCGTAGGAATTCATCTTTTTCAATAAACAGAAAACAGAAAATATGAAGTCCGAGAAGTTTCATGTTAGAAGGATGGTACAGGGACGAAGACGAATGTGTAGCATGCTTGTTCATACTTGAAAAACAATGGATTGCGTTAAAGAAAGGATTGACAGCTGTCTGAGCGGCAGCGAGTTTGTCAATCCTTTCTTTGCTTTTAGCAGTCTGTTGTTTTTCCTAGTATGAACAGTATGCGTAACCCTGAGTCGGCGTTCCTGTACCATTCTTCTAACAAGCGACTTTCTAAAATAATATTTTCAGTTTTCGTCCGCACTCGAAAAAGAATCCCTACGATAAATCTTTATTTCGTCCCCTATATCCCTTGACATCTCCCTTTTTATTCTGCAAAATAGTAAGAAGAGTCTTTCAAGATTCTACTTTATTATAGAAGAAAAAGAGGTCATTTATATGGAAGAAATCATACAGTTTTTAGCTGGGATTTTGAATAGAGAGTTTATTCGTGCGGTGTTTAGTAACCCGAGAGTAAAGGATAATGTAGTTAAGGCAAAGCTTCGACCGATGGAACAGAAGGGGGAGCTTTTGTTTCAGTTGGAGTCTTTTACAAAGACGCAGGCATTTCATAAGAATCTGACAGTGGAAGAGACGAAGGATGAGCTTGCGAAATTGTTGGAAGAGTTTCGTCAGGTTCAGGTTGAGACGGTGAGTGAGGATATCACGGTATTGCTCAGTAAGAAAGGGAAAGCAACGATTAAGAGAAAGCGCAAGAAGGTGCAGGCGAAGGCGGCAGATCTGTCTCATAACAGGAAGAAAAAATATATTCTGGAGGAAGGGATTGTGGTTCCGTTTCTTCAGGATCTTGGAGTTATGACACAGGATGGAAAGATTGTGCGGACGAAGATGGATAAGTTCCGTCAGATTAATCGTTTTCTGGAGTTTGTTGAGGACATTCTACCGCAGCTTGACAAAGACAGAGAGCTTACACTTTTGGACTTCGGATGTGGAAAATCATATCTTACATTTGCGATGTATTATTACTTACACGAGTTGAAAGGGTATGATATTCGTATTATCGGATTAGATCTGAAGACAGATGTGATTCTGCATTGTAATGAACTGGCAAAGAAGTATGGGTATGAGAAGTTGACATTCCTTGTTGGAGATATTGCGGATTATGAAGGTGTGGATCAGGTTGACATGGTTGTGACGCTTCATGCGTGTGATACAGCTACAGATTATGCACTTGCGAAAGCGGTTGGCTGGAATGCGAAAGTGATTTTGTCTGTTCCATGTTGTCAGCATGAGGTGAACAAGCAGCTTGAAAAGCAGAGAAATCTGCATTCAGGCAAGATGAAATCGAAGACGGAAGTTATGGAAGTTTCAGAAATGCTGGGAGATCAACTAGCTTCCATGGAAGAAGTGCTCGGACCAATTATGGATTATGGATTGTTGCGAGAGCGTTTTGCAGCACTTGTGACAGATGGACTTAGAGCAAAGCGTCTGGAAAGCGAGGGATATGAAACTCAGGTATTAGAATTTATTGATATGGAGCATACGCCGAAGAATATTCTGCTGCGTGCAGTGAAAAAGGGGAGTCTTGCAGCAAAGAGCAGAAAAGAGGCAGAGGATTGTGAAAGATTTTTGAAGATTCAGCCAACATTAGGTATGCTTCTGGCAGAGCAAAAGGGAGATAAATAATGAAAAAAAGGGTAATAAAGATTGCCGCACTGGTTGTTCTTTTTGCGGCTGTGCTGGTGATCAGTAATGTGATACTGAACCGTGGAAATGATGATCAGGTTGTGGATATGGGAGATGCCACGTTACCTAGAGTCTCATTTATGATGGGGGGACAGAAGATAAATGCGTTGTCTGGTTATGTAGATGATATGGATATTGCCGCAATGCGAGATACCATTACACCATTAGAGAGTGATGGTACACTGAAGATGCAGATTGAGAAAAATGATAACCAGATCCGGGAGATCAGTTACAGTGTATATTCTCTGGATGGAACAGAGACATATGATAAAGGAACTCTAAAGTCTGCAGAAAGCGAAGATGTCACATTAAAGCTGGGAAAATCACTTGGAGATAAAATCCAGGAGGCAGTACTTCAGGTTTCGCTTGTAATCGGCGAGGAGAAAGAGACAAGGAAAGTTAATTTTTATACAAGAATTGAGAAAGCAGATGATATTACAGCATCACAATGTCTTACATTTGCACAGGATTTTCATACGAAAGCATTTAATAAGACGGATGTAGATTCATTGAATATTTACTTGGAACCTGGAGATGAGAGTGACAATACAACTTATCAGACAGTCAATATCCATTCAGATATTTCTCATATTCAGTGGGGGACTATGCAGCCACAGTTGCTTGGTGATGTGCGTTGGAGTATAAAGGAAAGTAATAGTGTGTATACCTCTCTCCTTGCGAATTACAGAGTTTCCTGCGTGGATGATGCCGGTGAGAATGCAGTTTATGATATTAAGGAATTTTTCCGTGTGAGAATCGCAGGAACTACAATTTACCTGTTGGATTACAATCGTGATATGCAGGAAGTATTCAGTGAGAACAGAAGTGTGATCGATGAAAACGGAATTCTGCTCGGCGTTACACCTTCAGATGTTCCGTATGAGACAAATGAGAAAGAAACGATTGCAGCATTTGTGGAGTCCAGAAACCTTTGGATGTACAATAAGAGTTCGAATGAATTATTAAATATTTTCGGATTTGCAGATGCAGATACGACAGATGAAAGGAATCTGAATGATCAACATGCGGTTCGTATCATCAGTATGGACAACAGTGGTAATCTTGCATTTGCTGTGTATGGATATATGAATCGTGGCGAACACGAAGGAGAAGTCGGTGTCGGAATCTATTATTTTGATGTAGAGAGAAATCTGATCCAGGAGAAAGCATTTATACCAAGTAAGAAGTCCTATGCAATCGCAGCGGATGAGCTTGGCAAGATGGTTTATTATAATCATGCGGAAGAGCAGTTATATGTTTTGGCAGACGGAACTTTGTATCAGGTAGATCTGAAAAAGAATAAACAGACAACACTTGCAGAGAATCTTAAAGAAGGACAATATGCGGTTTCTGATGATGGACATCTGATGGCATATCAGTCAGAAGGAGATAAGAGTGGCGGAACAGTGATCCAGGTAATGAATCTAAGCAGTCTGGAGACGAATACTGTTGAGGCAGCAAGCGGAGAAAAAATTAGTCCACTTGGATTTGTCAATGGTGACTTTATTTATGGAAAAATGAAATCCGAGGACGCAGGAAAGAAAGCTTCCGGAGAATCGATCACTCCAATGTATGAACTGGAAATCCGTAATTCTAAGAACAAAAAAGTTGCCAGCTATTCCTTTGTTGATAAAGGCATTTATATTTCTGATATTTTAATTGATGATAATATGGTAACACTGAATCGTGTAGAGAAAAGCGGGGATATTTACAACGTTACTTCACAGGAGTTTATTACGAATAATGAGGAACGCAAAGATACGGCGATTAAAACAGAAGTATATACAACAGCACTGATGGAAAAACAGATGCGGATTACATTTGCAGAGGGAGCAGGAGATAAGAGCGTGAAAGTGATCCGGCCGAATCAGTTGGCATCAAAGAATGAACTTGAGATGGTTCTTGCTGATAACAGCGAAAGTGTGAAATACTATGTTTATGGTGTTGGTGAACTGGCAGGAATTTACGATAAAGCTTCTTATGCCATTCAGAAAGCACAGCAGATTTCAGGAGTTGTGATCTCTTCTGACCAGAAATATGTCTGGGAGAAAGGAAATCGAGATCTTGCGTATTCGATAGAGGATGTTGCTCTTTCGAAAGAAGGAGAAGAGACATCACTTGAAGCATGTGAGCGTTATATGAAGACATATGATGCTCAGAAAGTAGATCTGACAGGATGTACGCTGGATCAGGTACTCTACGTGATCAATAGAGGATGTCCGGTGATTGCACTTACAAGTGCAGATCATGCAATTCTTCTGACAGGATATACGAAGAATGATATTACTTATATCGATCCTGAAAATGGAGAGTCACAGACAGTTTCCATCAGTGAGATGGAAGGAATGGTTTCCGGAAGCGGAAATACATTTATTGGTTATATCAAATAGAATATGTAACTGTTCAGAGCCAAGCAAAATTTCAAAAACAGGTATAAAATGCTTGCATTTTTAAAACTGTTTTTGAAATTTTATTTGGCGGATACGCCACACCGACGAAATGCGTAGCATTTTGGAGGTTGGCTCTGAACAGTTACTAGAAAATGAAATAAAAACGACAGGTTCTTCAATAGTTCAAATGAAGATCCTGTCGTTTTTAGGTTACATAAGAAAAATCTATAAAGCTTTTTTAAAGATAATTCCTCGATATTTGTTAAGTGCTCCGTAAAGAATCAGACCAAGCACACCGGCGGAAATCACTTCTCCGACACCAACTGTCAGCATCATGAAAGGAATCGGAAGTGGAACCATATAAGCGTATTTTAATACAAATGGAACCACGATGATGTTGGCAACAACCGGAGGAACAGGGGCAAGGAATTTGCTCTTGTTTCTTAAAGACCATGTAAAGATGGCACCAATCAGTGTTGCAAGGCTGCCGAAGATAATGTCAGGCAGGATCGCACCTCCAAGTGTGTTTCCGATGAGGCATCCTACAAATAATCCAGGGATTGCAGCCGGAGTAAATACCGGGAGGATCGTCAGTGCTTCCGCAAAACGGATCTGCACCTCTCCAAAAGCCAGTGATGCACCGACAACAGTCAGTACGACATAGATGGCAGCAATCATGGCTGCCTGTGCCAGGTAAAGCACTTTGTTACTTGAGTTTTTCATTATTCAGTTCTCCTTTAGTTTTGTTTTACGAGTGGAAGGTCACGAACACTCGATTCATTTTCGCGCAGCAATGAGTCAGGCGGCCATGATTGCATGGACATTTGACGAATGCCGCGGAAGGCATATACAGTAAGTATATGACCTTACGCCGGAAATCGGCGAAACCCTTGTAAGACCTTATTTTTCGGGTTTTTGTAACGTGGGTTAGTATAGCACGGAGAGCGTTGGAATTCAAGCCGTCCCCAGCATTCTGTTAGTTAATTTTCCGATCGTCAGCATCTAATGTAAAAGAGGTATCAAAAGTGCATACCATTGGTAGAATTAATAAAAGCATATATAGTTGTATAACCGAAGATATCGTAACGGATGAAGTTATTATTACAGATAATCAGCTTCAGCATATTTTGGATAGACACCCAGAAGTATATAAAGAAGTTACAGATTATTTGAATGATATCATATCTGCCCCGGATTTTATTATTAAAGATAACAATACAATACATTGTTGGCAACAAATTGTACCGCCCCCAAAAAAACTTAGACCTAAAAGGACGTTATTATGAAGTCCTTGTCCATCAACTTTCCGAGGCGAATCTTTTCGTTAGTGCCATCAATCCCAAACTTTGGAATGTTCATTCTGGCATTGCTGACATTCGTATTTACGTTTATCAGATAGTGCTTTAAGGCATAGAAAACCACCCTCTAAACTTTGACCGGTTTCAGGGTGGTGATTCTATTACAATCTTGTCGAGGTCAACCCCCTTGTGGGCGGTTGTTCCTTTTATGTCTTTAATATAGTATATCCATCAGAGCGATACAAGGGCTATTCAGATTTTACTATAGAAAGTCGGTACGTTTTGTGGTGATCTTCAGAAGGGAGATTCTTAAAGACCTCTTCGTCTATAATCAGATTTGTCCAATCATTCGTCAATATTTCCCCATCAAATAGAGTTACTCTTATGAAATCTGGTAATTTATAAATATCGTCAGTAGTATACTGTCGTTTTGGAGTGGGAATAGTAACACATCCTTTCATGGTGATAGTGTTGCCGGATCATTCTTTAGGAATCGGTCGTGCAAAGTTATTGAAATGTAAAAAAAGAAATGATACGCTGTGTACATTGAAGGTATTTATATGATGACAAACAAGTGCGGGGAAACATTTTTATAATGTTTTCTGTCTGAGTAAAGTGAAAGGAATGGATGGATTTATGGAAATTGTGGC
>ERZ857922.2499-NODE-2499-length-18506-cov-4.844128_pt1 | contig 18506 bp, 13 predicted proteins | sample MGYA00519579_ERZ857922 | MGnify/ENA primary metagenome ERZ857922 (study PRJEB31778, sample SAMEA3449375) | human gut metagenome | biome: human gut; feature: human-associated habitat; material: faeces | place: United Kingdom | collected 2010/2012 ... | reverse complement strand
TCTTTTTTCACCGGTTCGTCCATCAAAGCAAAATTCTTTGCAGGTTCGGTCTTGGCCGTATCTTTTTTCACCGGTTCGTCCATCAAAGCAAAATTCTTTGCAGGTTCGGTCTTGGCCGTATCTTTTTTCACCGGTTCGTCCATCAAAGCAAAATTCTTTGCAGGTTCGGTCTTGGCCGTATCTTTTTTCACCGGTTCGTCCATCAAAGCAAAATTCTTTGCAGGTTCGGTCTTGGTCGTATCTTTTTTTACCGGTTCTTGAGCACAAATTGTTGTTGTAATACCTAAAAACAGAATTGTAGCGACACTAAAAATCATCTTTTTCATAATCATCAATTTTTTAGTTTATTATATTGGTATTTTATTCATAAACACACCAACATAATATTCCAAAAATATGCCAAGAAAATGATATATAACAATTACACAATGATTATCAAATGATTACGAAACAACGCAATTAATATACATCCTACCAAATGTGGAATATTCCACACATAACATGTAGATTTTTTCCTCAATTGTGTAGGGTAATGTACTGTTCTGCCTCTGAAATCGTATTTACAATATAAGTTTCTACAAGTTGGCATTTTTGATCAATCTCGAAATTGAATTCTCCTTTAATTTTCTCCAACTCAATCAATATATCGGTACACTCTCGATGTTCCAACAATGTAAATAGCGGTATCAATTTATGTGACACAGCAGATATCGTACTCATATCTTTATCTTGACGAGCACTCTTAAAACGTTCCAGATTTTGTCTTGTCTCAGAGACAAACGATGCCAATATCTCATTCGCCGCATCTTTATCATCTCCTGCAAATGCCAATAACGCAGAAAAACGAAGTTCCTCCTCTGGATTATGAACGGTTTCTTCCGTATATAAATCAGAAATATAATCCGGATAATATCGGACTACAAGATCATATAACTCCTTTCCCGTAAAAGGCTTGTTTAAATGTGACGTAAAACCCGCTGATAGAAATTCATTATCAGACATATTCGACCGGGCAGTCAATGCTACAACAGGAATGGATCGAACTTCCGGCAAATCAGAAGCACGAATTAAACGAACTAATTCAAAGCCGGATAATTCAGGCATCTGAATATCTGTGAATACAAAATCGAACTTTTGGTCTGACAATAAGCCAAGCACTTCTTTCGGATGTTCACAACAGACACAAGAAAAATTATAACGTTTCATCAATGACGCCGTAAGCTCAAGCTGCAAACGATCATCATCTACCAACAAACAACGAACATTCTTTCCCATATCAAGCACAGCACTTTCTTCTGCAGTTTCTTCCGGTATTACCATATCCGTTTTCTTAAACGGAATAATTACCGTAAAACATGTTCCTTGCTCGAGTGTACTATCGACCGAAATTTTTCCGCCAAGAAGCAAGACCAGTTTTTTTGTTATAGATAATCCCAAACCAAAACCTTCAGCACCCTGCGCTCCGGGAAGTCTCGTAAACTCCTTAAAAATGCGTTCACGGTCATCTTCCGCAATTCCCATACCGGTATCTTCTACCTGAATTTTCAACCGACTACCTAATAGCTTGACTCGCAATGCAACTGAGCCTTTTTCTGTAAATTTTATAGCGTTCGACAATAAATTATTTACAACTTGCCGAATACGGAAAGGATCTCCCAGATAAGCGCCCTGCAAATCTTTATCGATTTCGGTTATCAGTTCTAAATTCTTTTTACCTGCTACAGGTATAAAACTATCTCCTATCTCACAAAAAAAACGATACGGCTCAAACGGCACATCATGTATCTCCATTTTATCAGAATCCAGTCTATGATAATCCAGTAAATCGGTTACCAATTGAAGAAGATGATCTGATGAACTCTTCATATTCTCCAAATAATATTTTGCCCGAGATTCACGAATATGTCCGGATAAAAGATCGATATAACCGATAATCGAACTTAATGGAGCTTTAATGTCATGTGTAATAGTCAACATCAACTGTTCTCTGCTTTTCAATAATTCTTCTGCCCGACGATTCGATTCTTCAAGTTCTCTCCGATAACGGTTACTCCGGGAAATATCTTTCCAAATAAAAATGATGAAAAGAACTATCAAAATCAAAGAGAACACGGCAATACCTCCCACCACCTGTACAGAATGCCTCATCACCTGGTCTCTGTCCTGATAACGTGCCAAAGATCTGTCCAACTCTTCTTGTTCGAAAGCTCTTACCAAATTATTGATTTTGACCAACAAAATTTGGTTATTATAACGTAGAGCCTCACTCCTGCGAGTAACCCGATTCTGCAATTCTTTTTGCTGATCGAAAACGGCATACTGTATATCGGAAAATATATTGGCAATCGTATCTGCTGCATTATAAGGTTGAACAACCGTATCGGTAATCAATTGCTGAGATTGACTATACACCGTATTTTCATCTTCTTTCCGTGTAGAAAAAGCATCTGCCAAACGCTTAAAGAAACTTTTTCTCGGATTTCTGACCGTGAGGGTATCTTGTTTTACTACAATTTTTTTCCTGATTTGTACCGACTTAACTACCGAATCCCTACGGGTTATTTCTCTCTGAATGTTTTGTTCATACAAATTACCGACATCTGCATTCCGGCGTAATCTCAACCATGCCAACGAATTAGATTCTTTCTCGGTTAAAAGCACGATAATGCTATCCATCCGCTGCTTTTGTAACGTATCGGTAACCAACTGTTTCAAAGAGTCTAAATTCCGGTACATTTTATCAAAAGTTTGACGATAATGCCTGCTATTGCGGACATGTCCGCTACTCAATGCCTGCAAGTCACCCTCCGACTCATATAATAATGCCAATGTCTCACTAATTAGAGAACGCTTACTTCGCATAGCTCCTTCTTCCTCATCGGGAAGAGAAAGGCGGGAAAATTTATCGAATAAAAAGAACACAGAAAAAAAGGCTATTACTATCAGCAACAAATACCCAATCAAAATCTTTACTCTTATTTCTTTGAACAGCCTAAACATCTTCTACCTCCTTACTTTTCTTAAGAGCCTGTCTAATAATTTTCCTGAATATCTAAAAAAACGGACGTAAATCATTTGCCAGCGTATCGGATAATGGTATATAATCGAGAAAAGCCGTCCAAGCTTGACCGACTACTCTTTATTATATCCTCTACATAATTATTGCGACCAATGCACATCTTATTTTTCTAATCAAAACAAAGATATAGAATAAAATAAAAGATAGATTATTCTTCTATAATTTTTCAGTATACACAGCCACCTATCCTCAACAAAAAAGAACGGTTGCCATCCCAACAACCGTTCTTCCTTAATCTTAAATCTAAAATACCATGAAAAACTATTCTTGACGTAAAGATTACTATTCTATATAAAAATATACACACATCATTTTTCAAATGACTTACAACAAACTATATTTTCATTTAAAAGACCTTTCGCTCATAATAATATTTGTCGAACCAGTCAAAACAAATCCTCCGATAGGTTCATATATAATGCCACCCCATTCATTAGATACGACACACAATGAATGATACTTTTTCCCTTTATAACTCCATTCCAATTCTAAATATTCAAAGCCGATCTGGACCAAATTCAACAATTGCTTTCTCATCTGTGCCATCAAATCTTCTCGTCCTATAGCCTTATTCAATTCCTGCATCTTACGAATTGTAATTATTTCAAATTGCGGAAACGACTTTTGTCGAATCTCACGAGAATTATTTGTGATTATCGTATCTGCTTCGATTATTTGAGGTAAGTTCAAAACAATGGGAGCATCTGCCGAAAGCAAAGAATCCAAAATTCTTTTCCTTTCAACTTCTGATTTTATCATTCCTTTATATGTATAACTTAATAAACGAAGCTGAGCAACATCTCCTTTAGCATCTTTGTCATAATTATTTTTAGCATATTCTAATTGCTTTTGCCACGTATCAGGAATATACAGCGAATCTTGCAAAATATTTGCACTTACATGAATATACCCAATAGGCATCAAAGCCATGCACAAGAAACTCAATAATCGTTTTTTCATGCTTTTTTATTTTCAAACTCTCGTTCAATAATAACCGATTATAAATTCAAAAACATGTTTTATTTATGTTGTACAAAAGAATATATTTTACACATCAAAACATAGCAATATTTAATCAAATAATAGCAAATTCATTGCAATCAAAAATTAAAATCACAAAATCTTTCATTTTTATAAACACTCTTATAAAAACCTGGCATCAAAATTTTTCAATGTATATTTATTCCCAAAAAATTGAACCAGTATGAATATTTCCAACAAGCCACTATATACATAAATAATGAAAACATAACAATTACATATTTAACTCTTTTACTTTTGGAAAATTTGAAGAAAATATAACCTAATAAAATAGCAAAACAGTGCCCTAATAAATCAGGCAAAGATACTAATGAATCATTCCACCTCCATAAATGGAACGGAAGCCTTATTAACAAAACTCCGGCTAATAGCGTTAAAACAATATGAATAACCGACAATTTTCCTATAAACTTACCCAACATCCAGACTGTTATACAGAAATAAGCAATACCCCCTATCAACAATGATAATTGAGACGATAAAAGAAGAGTATCTAATGACGTAGCTTTACGCACCGGTATCAATAACAGCGTACATAATAAAGAAATGCAATATATAAGCAAAGTATTTTTCATAAACTTATATTTAAGCATAATAAAAACAAGGATCTCATTACTATTCTTGTATTACACTATTTTTTAAAAAGCCTATATATCTTCGCCATATTATTCGGAGAAGAGTACTCAAGTCCCTTTTCATTAAGAGTAACACCCTCACCCGTCCAACACTCATAACTTCTAGAAACATCTATATTTTCGGGATCGATATTCATATACGAAAAATCGATAGTTCCGGTTTTATCTCCCGATTCGTAATTAAAATGAGCAATATAATAGGAATCTTCGGTCTCGAGATAAAATAAATCGACTGAATTATTACGCCCCGACAATTTATGTCCATAAGCCGGACGGAAAGATTTTCCCAAACGTATGACATCATTTACTTTCTCAACAGTAGAGAATTTTATGGCTTTTTCCTGACTGATTTTCGAACCGACGGCAATTCCTTTTGTTGACAAATTATCTCCAAGAATGCAATATCCGGTTACTGCTCCGGTTGTCATTCTCGATATATTTTCCGCTTCACTACGATCTCCCATTACCAAATGATCCGGGTCATTAAAGCAATAAACACGGCTAAGCCACCAGCCGAAAGAGAAACTATTCATCATATAACTCGTATGCCACATTTCCCCCCAAGCATCGCAACTGATACGACGGGCATGGGCATAATTGGCAGGAAAAAGCGGAGATATCGACTCGATGATAAAAATATCGTCTCCGGCACGTTCCCTCAAATGCTTCATGCCATAGTTATAAGCCTGAATACCCGTAGTAACTTTCGGATTACGATAACTATCTGCCTCGATAGATCCGTTACTCAAAAAATCCAATTTCAAACATTTGATTCCGGCATCCTTAAATTTATCTATAAAAAAGTTGATGCGGGAAAGTGTAGCCGGGGCTGTCGGATCCATACACGCTGCACCGGCTTCCCACTTAATCTTACCGAAAACTTTCAATAATGCTTGTCCATACACATAACCGTTATTTCCTTCTACGGCACGATCTTCTACTCCCGCATAATCGCAGAACGGAGACCAATAAGCTCCGGCCATCTGCCCGTTTGCTTCACAGTGCTTTACAAACTGTTTCAATTCATCCCAATCGAGTTTATCCCAAGATGCATCTAAATTGATAAAAATAACACCATCATCACCAAATCCGCCTTTATTCTGAATATTCTCCTTTATAAAATCCGATACCGACACAACACCATCATAACTGATCTCAGTACCCATGCCGCCCCAACTACTCCAGCCGTAAGGTGCAGGTTTATCCCAGCTTCTTTTCGGAGCGATAGCACAACATACATCACCAAAAGTCTCCAATCCGGTACGCCAGTCACCGGAATAATGCACAATCATACGGGCAGATTTTACCTGCTGTCCCTTTACAGCACCATGAGGTTTTAATACACCATCTATCATATCGCGCGTTATATGATGCGTAACACCGCTAAAACATTCAAGATTGGTGATCTTACCTTGTGCCAGCGGGCTTCCGGTTATCCTGACAGCAGATTTCCATGTATCATGATCAACAGAGCCGATAACCAACCCCAACTGTGTTTCACCATTAAATATTGCCGAGACTTCCATCGAAACAGAGTCTCGGGCAACACGCCCGATAGCCAAAGACTCCGGATCTGTCTGACTACAGCTCAAAGGATAAGAAGCATACGTTATAAACCCGTCATTATCAAAAGGAACTGTTATAAATCGATTATTAACGTCGGCAGGTAAAAACAGATTATCGGCTTCGGTACTGATAGGCGCAATATAATTGCTCGATATAATCGAATTGTCCGGAGACTGCAATATTACATCGGTAAGAAAATAATCTTGTCCGTCATATAAATAAAAATTTTGATAAACTATGGGGTTATCCGAATTTTCACTGCCGGTATATTCAATAGTAAATTTCCGGGCATTACCCACTTCATCGACAATATCCTCTTGTTTTATTTTTACAGAATTATACGAAGAAGCATCCAAAAGTACATCCCCATTTTTAAACTTTATTTTGACATCTTTAAGTACTGTCACACCTTCTTTTACGAATTCCGCTCGTTTTGTCTCATCATTAAATTTAATACTCCACTTTCCAAAACTCATCTCAGAAATGGTCGCATTTGCAATAAAAGGTATAATACACAAAAAGAATAAAACTGTCAGCTTTTTCATGATATATAATATTTAATAATTAACTCTCATAATAGTTATATTAAATTCAACTCAGAACATAGATCAAATAAATTACCACCAATATGTATTTTTCCCATCAAATGTAAAAATACGCTCTTCATTCCCTTGTGTATGATTATGTAGCCACAGTACTGCATTTCTAGGGACATTAGCAAATTCGACATAATAATCCTGAGCAACCTTTCTGCCAAGGCTTTTCCACCCCTCAACAGAAAAATAAAAAAGTTCATAATCTTCTCCAATAGTTACATTATTTCCATCATTTCGAGGTAGAAAAATTACTTTCTTCACACTCACAGGTTCAGGGAATTCAAGACCTACCCATGCAGAATCTGCGACAGAAGAATCAAAAAAGGTCAACGGATCCCCATCAAAAACAGACTCTTTAGCCCTTCTCGGATCATTTCCCCAAGACCCCTCTGTTCCTATTATTTTTCCAAAACTATTCAATAAGTTATTTTTTTCATCGAAGAATTGTAGTTCTGCAATATTCCCATAACCACCTTTCGGAGACAAATGTCTCCAATATTTATACTTCCTCCATATAGTATCCGAAACGACTGAAATATAAAATCCATTCGGATTTTTTTTAATCCGATGAAAAATTTTAGGATTTTTAAATTCCGGGTTATCTGCAGCTTGTATTTCTCCACCAACCATATGCGAAGTCACGCCAATAACTCTGAATGTTGTCGGATATTTTCGATACAGTCGCAAATTATAAGTATGTACTGTATCCGGATTGTAATAACGAATCTTTCCGTTATAGCCAACTTCAAACGGATAATTAGCAGCCTGCATTTTACCACCAACATAAAAAGCCGGCAAATACATTATATTTTTCCCCATCTCGCTAAATACAGCTTTCCCCCACCTCACCCGAGCAGAAGTTATCGGTCTCCAATTTTTATTATCAAACACACATAAATAAGCATATTTTCGTTTTTGTTGCGGCCGAACTGCTATATCAACACTCAAATCACAAGTGTTTATATAGGAAGAAGTAACATCACATATGAATGGGCTACTCAACTCCGAAGGAATCGCTTCACTACCACATACTGCCGCTAATGAATATTTATTTTTTTTGAAATATTTTCTGTACACTTTTGCCAATTTTGAATCAGCTTTATGTACAATATCTGGATTTGTATCTACTCCTCCAAATGTTAATTCATTACCATCATTACATAATAGAACGTTCCATGTATGTCCTAATGCTTGATAAGGCCATTGAGGTGTAAAATCCTCAACTACAGGAATACCTTTTGCCCGCATTGCAAACATTGCCCGAGAACAATAATAACTGCAATCTCCAATAGGTAAACGTTTTAAAGTAGAATACTTCTCGATAGGGAAGACCGTAATTGGAATAAGAGCAACCCCTGTCTCATTTCTTAAACGGTTATTCAATTCACAACATGCATGAAATGCTGAATATCTCCACCCTTCACTATATCCGTGCGAACGAATATCATTATATTCGTTTTTTAAAGAATCTCTCCAAAATTCCAACGGTTCATTTCCTATCCTATAAGGTAATATAAACTCACAAAACTGATCAAAAGTCAAATGATGAGCATATCCGCCATTCGGCCAAACTTCAAAAGCCCTCTCTATGTTTTGAATAAGAAACGAAGCTGTTACATGACAAACATCTTCCAATCGAACGGCTTCATCCGGTAGATCGTAATGCATAGCAACACTATCGATCTTACATCTCAATTTTTCTTTGTCTCTTTCTTTTAATAATAAGGAATCGACAGATTTATAAAAAGCCTCTACATTTTTTCCTCCTAATGAATAATGTCCAGGCATATTTTCTATTAAGAACACAGCAGCTCGATATTTTAAACTGTCACTCGTTTTTTGACTATAAAAATCAAGAACTTTACGTAATTCTCCAGCATTATCTCCCGCAAGGTCCAATGCTATTTCAAGATCTGATTTTCCGCACGAAATAGTCAAGATAAGTATTAATATAAATAATATGTATCTCATAACAAACCTACATTCTGTTCCAATCTGTCAATAGAAAATATTTTATGCCCACTCCACTATTTACTTAATGAATCCAAAACGGTCAACATCCTGCGCATGCCTTCTGCGACAAACACATCTTTTACTACCAGATTACGATCTACAATTACACTAAACGGAGCTATTTGTATTTCTTTAAAGAGCGGGTATTTTTCCTCATAGCTGCAATCCGGGATAAGATGAATATTTTCCCACTTAAAATTGTGCCTTTGCATAAAAGAACGGACTGTGTCCCGACTATTACCTGTAATGGCAAAAATGTCGGTCTCGGGATATTCTTCTTTGAGAGCATCTAATATTTTGAGCTCTTTAATGCAGGGAGGACAATAGATATTCCAAAAAACAATTAACGAGATATTCTTATTTTTCCCGACCGCCAGTTTATTCCCGGCTAAATCCTTAATCTCCAAATCGGGCAATTTTTCACCGATACATTCCCGATAATTTTTAGAAAATTTTCTCGTCAACAGAAAAACTGTAGTATCCTCTACATTTCTTGAGCTCATAAAATATTTTAATGTTGCCAACGAATCATTAAACATCTCCGTAGATATTCTTACACTGTCAGCATCAAAAAAGGCTATATGTTTTTTCAGCTGAACGATCAGGCCTTCACCATCTTCACTCTGCGTTACTGATTCTTGAGCAAACACTCCAAATGGGATCAAAAATAAAAATAGAATAAACAAATTTTTCATAACATTTAAATATTAATAATTGTTTAGATTTATAAATTTGATTTCTCCACCCGCATTAGCATCCGAGTCTTAATCTGCGACACGATTGCAGACGGAACTTTCTCTTTTTTTTCGATAATGTCTAAAGCTAATTTTCGGGCAACATCCGGACGATCGATAGAATCGTAAACATTTACCAAGCCTTGTAACGGCAAAAACCGATTAGGGCACATATAAGCAGCCATTTCATAATGGCTCTTTGCCAAGCCCCATTTTTTTAAATAGAAAGCATTATCTGCCAAAAGCATACGAAGCGGATAGTCATCTATAAAAGATTTACATTCTTCCAAAATTTCAGAACTCTTTTCATATTGTCCTATATAATTCAATTCCGCGCCATAGTTATACAAAAAATAAGGATTACCATTCCATCGATCATACAAGTCCTTATAATCTTCAATAACCATCTTCGTTTTCCCAGATAACGATAAATGCGCTATTTTGCCCCAATCATATTCGAAACAAATATCTTTCCATAAATAAAATCCAGCCGATACAAGCAAACCTAATATTCCTATCTTTACACACGAAACAGCTCTTGTACTCAATCTACAAATTACCGGCATATCGACAGATATCCGTGCAAAAGAATATATAACCACAACCCATACAAAAGGGTATCGAAACGGATATGAAAAAAGAGAAAAAATAATCATCGATATAACGACCCCGATAAATGACGGATATCTATTCTTATTAAAACAAAAAAAGCAGAATAAAATACCGCACAATAAAAATAGTCCGATCATTCCGAATTCGACCGTAAGAAAAAGGTACTCATTAAAAGGCGAAACAATATTATCTGCAAGAAATGAGTAAGTACTATCTGAAATATCCTTTAAATAATTTGCTTGATAAAGCATATAATTGGCACGAAAAAAACCATCCCCAAATCCCAAAATCGGAGAATCGGCAATCATATTGCATGTCACTTTCCATATCAGTATTCTCCCAATAGCAGAATCTTTTTTCCAGAAAAACAACATAATAGCCAATGTTATAAAGAATAATAACGTAAAAAGAAATATTTGCGTTTTCTTTTTCTGATCAAAAACACAAATATATTGTCCATACAAAAACCAAAAGAAGACAATAAGTACCGATAATATCCCGGCCCGTGACCCTGAAAGCATAATGGCCGTTAAATTCACCAAAAGCAAAGACGAAATATAATATCTACAACTATTATTTTTTTTAATAATATCTAAATAAAACGGAACTCCAATAGCTAAGCACGAAGAAAAGCCGGCAGGATTATCAAAACTGCCTGATATGGGAAAAGAAGATAATGAAGCTAACACTCCTGTATACTGAAATATGCCATATACAGCTTGCAAAAAAGTCACAAGTACAATTGACCAATCAAAATATCGGAGGTCTTTTTGGGATAACTGTCTGCAAAGAAAATAAAACAAAACAACCCCTAAAAAGCCAATAGATTTAAGATAAAAACGAGAAGTTATACTGACTAATAAAAGATAAGAAACAAATAATATAATAGAAACAGTCAAAATGTCTACTTTATTCTTTTTTTGATTTTTATAAAAAAACAACATAAAAACTCTGAGAAACACCGCAATAATAAAACAATAAATTTTAGGTAATACCATTTCATCAACAAAACAAGGCAATACCAAAAACATTGTTCCCAAAGTTAAAACTGAAATAAAAAATTTATCAAAAACAGTTTGCAACATAAATTTAAAAAAAACACACTATCATTGGCAAAATACAAATTGATGAAAGATAAGATCTTATCTTTCATCAATTCTCTGAATTATAAATGTTCAATAGTCATTTCACAATGATTGCACGGTCCACAGCTATAGCTTACCGACCCATTTGCATTTGTTTTAAACGTAGGAATACATTCACAACTTCCTAATTGTTTACAAGTAATTCTCATACCATTCAAATTTGCAGTATTTTCCTCCCCAACACCTAAACGAACGGACTTATTTACTACTGTAACTTTCAAATCCGGAGAAACTGTAAATGAAGTATTATTGGTCTTTATGAATCCCCCTTTTATTCCATCCAATGTTTCATATTTTACAAGAACAGAATATCCCTCTTTTACAGGAATATAGGTAAGATCGGTAATCAAAAAATCTTTATCGACCCCGAACTTTTCAGCCACAACTATGGAAGTCTCCTCTTTAAGAGACAAAACACTACTTGCGATTTTATCCCCATTAGGAGAGGTCAAATTCAATAACAACTCCTTAGAATCTACCTCTATCGGTTCATTTTGATTATTTTCACAAGATTGAAAACAGAATATCGATCCTATCGCGAATAACAATGATACTAAATATACTTTTTTAAAATTAGACATAGATATAAATTTAAAATTACAAATAATATACGATTCATTTCACATCGATTAATATACTAAAACCATATTCTCTACATAACACCTCCTCTCTAAACGTATCTTTTTTTACTTCACTACTGCCCGAACTTTAATTATATCGAATGAACTAATCGCATTCGATACTATCGTAATTTCCCTTTCAATTACACCTTTCCTATCCGGGAAAAACTCGAATCGCAAAAAATCGCTACTACCCGGTTTTATTTCTTTAGTTACATCTGAAAGTAATTTAATACAACTACAACCAAGATCAATATTACGAATCGAAAGTACGGAATATCCCGTATTTGTCAATTTAACATCAAAATATTCAGACTGTCCTTCTTTACAATTATCCAAAACAATCTCTTCATTTTCTAAAAATAATCGGGGTTTATCATTAATATCAATATTCGGGTTAGCAATCTTTTCTGCATATTTAAAAAGCTCACCATACAATTTCATATAATAGACATTATCGAATTCTAATAAACGACTCGCTTCGACAGAAGCATTTCTCCCATATCTTATATTATTAAGAAACTTTAAATAAATATTATACGGATATTGTACAGATTTCAAAGTTTCATCAATAAGGGTAGCAAAGTCTGTATCATTATCCAACATTATTTTACACTTCAAAATATCATTAAGGAGTGGCATAATTTGAACAGAATCCGGACACTCAAATATTCTATGATATCCAAAATCCAAATTATTTGCTCTTCCGCCAACGACTTCTTGGATATACTTAAAAGAATAAGAGGAAGCTCCTCCAATTATAGAATTCAAGACAAAAGATGAAGAAAATACGCAAGTAACTACCGAGTCTGTGGTTGACAACCATTGCCGATACCAAAAGTTCTCCGATTTATTAACATCCACAAAGTTTATAATAGATTCGCCAAAAATCCGAGCTCCTTCTTCTTTTACACATTCTTTATATTTTTTACCGGCGAAACTTGAATCATCAATAAGAACCAAACAAAAAGGCTTATTCTCTTTCTGTGCCTTTATTGATAAATCTTGAATATTTAAATTATAATATATCTGTTGTGCATTCTTTCCACACGATGTTAATATAATCAAAATACAAATTAGTAATATTTGCAAATTCTTCATGGCTATAACTTATTTCAATTTTTGACAAAATTAAAAATACCGATTTTCTTTTTTTGCAAAAAATCTGTCAATTAATATAACAATTAGACCAATTTACTTCTATATCGATAATCTGTTATATAAAAAGACTGTTCAGAAAATAGTTATCAGTTATTTTCTGAACAGTCTTTTACCAACTCAATATCTACGTGATACTTAGAGCCTGCCGTAAATTTCCCAACAAAAAATATTATCAGGTCATTTTTTTGTTGAAAAATTCAGGCTCTTAAAATCAGCAGAAACCTTCTATTAACAAATGCTTTTTCTGCTATTGTTCGCTAACGTTTTTTACTCAATATTATATCACTGCTTATAGATAGATTTTTTCCCTTGGTCCGTGCCACAAGCATATATGACTTTATTGTATGCGTGTCTTTTTCGGAACTACCGTACATAATATCCGGTGCTTCTGCCCAAAAAACTTCAATAGGTGTTTTATAGGTATTCTTAATTTCAAATTTAGTTGTTCCAGCTTTAAAGGTCACGATACCGTTCTTGTAAATTTTCGATTTTACTCCTTTTATAAATTCATAAGCCGGAGATTTACCTTCGAGACGAGCATCTACAAAACCGTCCCCGAGTTCCGGCTTATCAGATAAAGCCAGGACATAATCATAAGTGTGCTCTTCTTCAGACTGTGCCTCGAACCGATCTATAAATTTATTGCGATCAAGTTCTACCGTACGTGTCAACTTCACTCCGGGATAACCATTATTATCTAATACAGCGGAAGCAACTCCCCCGTTTTTATCGGGATCGAACGATAATAAACGACCGGCAGTCTTAGCTCCCCTGATCTGCATATCTTGCCCGTCGACCAACACGAGATTATGAGACAATCCCCGCTTTTGCCATCCCAAATAGGCCGGTTGTGCATAACTATACGTTCCGCAATCTGTAAGAATTTCTCTCTCTCCATTGTGCAACGTAACCGAAAGTCGGTCGGGATGACTGTGCCCTCCATCACTAAAACCATAACGGAAGACCAACGTATTATCTCCTGAACGCAAAATTGCGATTCCCGTATCATCAAACAGATAACTATCTTGTTTCAACGGCGTCTTATCCGGTTTAATATCGACATTCGTCAGTAAAGCCAATGCCGAATTCCGATCTTTGGTCGCATAGACTTTTGCTAAGATTTGCAAGATAAAAGGATCTTTGAAGCGGGAATATCCCATCTCATATAAAAAATCCTGATTTGAAATATCGGACATATATCCCCCGTCATTATGAGCAGGAAAAGTCATGTTCGGATACATTGCTTTAACAACACCCGTAAGCATACTTTTCAGTTTCTCATTATAAAGATCTATACCGCAAGCCCTTGCTGCATTTGCCGTCTGCAAAAGAGCCTTAAGCGGGAAATAGTGATACCCGGGCGAAGCTTCTTTATACCAGCCGTCATCATAAACCATCTTTTTGAACTCTTCGATATAGCCGACACTGCCGTTAACCGCATAATCCATCATCTCGTCATTTTTTAATGTTACAGCCAACGATGTTCGCATAGCATTATTCCAAGCCTGCCAATTGTGCTGTCCACGACGGGCCGTAATCATATCGGCAGCTTCCTGAAACAGATTTTTCTCTATTTTTTCTCTCTCTTGCTGTGTCAGACCATCCCTTATGATTTCATAAATCGGACAAACATCGGAAAACCACATGGCATCTTCTAACCATTGTTCAAACATTCTGCCCAGATAATAAGATTTAGCAACTTGCTCTTTTGTATAAACCGGATATTGCGGATATTTATCGGCATATTCCAAGAAGATTTCCTTTAGGTAATCAAAATATTTTTTGTCTTTTGTAGCTAAATATAAATAACCGCAATCGACAATAAAATATTGCATATTATGCTGATAGATATTGCGCCAGCAAGCATCGAAAAAGTCACTTTTATAAGATTTTCCGCAATCGGGACAATAGTGGTCATGAGGCTTGTCAAGCTCGAATTTAAACAGCTTTTTATGTACAGGACAAATATAGTTCTGACTACGCCCAGTCGATTTATCGGGAATGTCAAAACCGTAACGGACACGTTCATCGACTCTTTCTTTCAACATACCGACAATTTTAGTACCCCATTCGGTTTTAGCAGAGGCTTCTACATTCCTCAAATCTTCATCCGTAAAAAAACAATAAGTTTTTTCGCAAGAGCGGTTATTTACTCCTTCTGTTAAAGTATTCGCTTCATTATTTGCTCTGAGTTGCGAAGCACTTATAAAAGCAATAAAAACAAGCGATACCGTCAGTAACATCTTTCTCATGTTATTTCGATTTACTTTTAGTTAAACATTAAATTCTTACTGATTGTCAATACGCATAATACGACATTTTTGCAACAAGCCTTTTTGTTTTACAAAGAGATAAAAGAAGCATTAATTTTTTCAAGTTATTCGTATTAGCAAATAATTAAAAAAATATTAAATGCAAATTAAGAGCATATCCTCCCCTATCTTACATTAAAATAATCTTGTTTATTCAACAAATTGAGAATTTACTCCTACAAAGTAAAAAAACGGCATCCTACAAAATCGATTTAAGCAAACATGCCAATTTGCCTGCCTCGGTAGCAAAAGACAATTTCCGGATATTTTTGTTCAAAAGGGAACAGACTGAAAGAAAACGCAAAGAGAACCGAATAATTTTTCGCTATCGGGAAATTCAAACAGACTATAAAACTAATTTTTTGATTTTAGCAAACTGAAAAGTAGAGATAAAAAAATGGTTGTCATCCCGACAACCAATCTTCGTTAACCTTAAATCTAATACCATGAAAAACACATTGCAAATGTACGGCATATTTCTATTTACGCAAACAAATAAACAAAAAATCGACATATAATTAACTATATTTAATTATTATAGTAAATAATCGAAATATCAGAAACACAATTTCACAATTAATCTATTCTCAAATCTATATTTCATACTTTTGTATAGACATATTACCTAAAAATATTACTTTTGTGAAAAACAAATAGCATATCAATGAAAGTCATAGATTTAATAAAAAACAGTCCTACGACCGCATTTTCTTTTGAAGTGCTTCCCCCTCTGAAGGGGAACAGTATCGAAAAAGTTTTCAATACGATAGATACATTACGGGAATTCGATCCCAAATATATCAATATCACGACCCATCGAAGCGAATTTTTATATAAAGACATGGAAGGGGGATTATATAAACGTGTGGCTGTCCGCACCCGGCCCGGAACTGTTGCAGTAGCTGCCGCTATTCAGAATAAATATCAAATTCCCGCCGTTCCCCATATAATATGCAGCGGATTTACTCAAAGTGAAACGGAATACGCCTTGATAGACCTGAGTTTTCTGGGAATATGCGACTTGCTGATTTTGCGAGGAGATAAAGCAAAACATGAAAACAGATTTATTCCGACTCCCGAAGGGCATGCGCACGCTATCGATCTGCAGGCCCAAGTAAACCGGTTTAATGAAGGATACTTTCTGGACGGAAGCAAAATGTCCCTCATAAATACTCCGTTTTCTTATGGTGTAGCAGGATACCCGGAAAAGCATGATGAAGCTCCCAATCCCGATTCAGACCTCTTCTGGCTTAAAGAAAAAGTAAAAGCAGGAGCAGAATATATCGTAACGCAAATGTTTTTTGATAATGAAAAATACTTTTCTTTTGTCGACCGTTGCAAGAGCGAAGGTATCGATGTACCCATTATTCCGGGCATCAAACCCATAAACTTCCGCAATCAACTTACGGTTCTACCCAAGGTTTTCCACGTCGATCTTCCTGAGGCACTGGCCTCTGAATTAAGAAAATGCAAAACCGATGAAGAGGCTAAAGAGGTTGGCGTAGAATGGTGTATATTACAAGCTAAGGAACTAAAAGAAAAAGGTGTACCAAGCATCCACTTTTACTCGATGATGGCTACCGAAAGTGTAAAACGTGTAGCACGGCAAGTATATTAAAACAATAAGAAGGAGGTAATTATCGTGTTTTTCAAAGATATTATCGGACAAGATGAGGTAAAGAAAAGATTGATACATTCTGTAAAATCCGGACAAATAGCTCATGCCCAACTGTTTTGCGGGCCTGAGGGAATCGGGAAATTACCTTTGGCTCTTGCTTATGCCCGATATATACAATGCACGAACAAGGGTGAAGATGATGCTTGTGGTGTGTGTCCGTCATGCAAACAATTCAGTTCGGTCATGCATCCCGACATTCACTTTGTATTTCCGATTTATAAGAATGAAAAAAAGAAAAAACGTTTGTGCGACGACTATATAGATGAATGGCGCAAATGTCTCTCCGAGAATCAGTATCTTTCATTGGAACAGTGGCTTTCTTATATCGATGCGGAAAATTCCCAAGTAAGCATCTATGCTGACGAAAGCCGTGAAATTATTCGGAAAATAAGTCTCAAAACTTATGAATCGGATTATAAAATCATGATTATCTGGTTACCCGAATTAATGAATCCCGTGTGTGCCAACAAATTGCTGAAAATACTGGAAGAACCTTACGAAAAGACCGTTTTTTTGTTGGTCAGCAATCAACCCGATAAAATATTGGGTACTATACTCTCCCGTTCACAACGCATTAATATGCGGGTCGTTTCACCCGAAAAAATATCGGAAGCCTTGCAAAGGCGATACTCCTTAGGACAACAAGATGCCGATGCTGTGGCACACATTGCAAACGGAAATTTTATTAAAGCTCTGGAAACGATACAGCTCTCAGAAGAAAACCAATATTTCTTCGATCTTTTCGTACGCCTCATGCGTCTGGCCTACGGCAGAAAAATAAAAGATTTAAAGGTCTGGAGTGAAGAGGCCGCCGATATGGGAAGAGAAAGAGAAAAACGTTTTCTGGCTTATACTCAACGTATGTTACGAGAAAATTATATTTATAATCTTCATATTCCCGAAATCAGCTATTTAAATAGTAGGGAAGAACAGTTTTCCACACGTTTCGCACCGTTCATACACGAACGTAATATTATTTCATTGATGAATGAACTGAGCAAGGCAGAATCGGACATATCGCAAAATGCAAACGGAAAGATCGTATTTTTTGATTTGGCAATAAAAATGATTATGTTGCTGAAAAGTTAAAAATTAAAACTCTGTTCGCTACTATTATCAAAAAGCATATCTTTGTAGTCCGTAAAAATCAATAATATTTTACGGTACACAAATCTACGGGGCTGACCGGTTTTGACAGCGGGTAGAAATGGTGTGTAAGCATGCAGAGCGTGGATGGCTTGCTCTATAATCTCAGACATCAAAAATTTAACTGGCGAAAATAACTACGCTCTTGCTGCTTAATCGAAGTATAGT
>ERZ857922.2495-NODE-2495-length-18561-cov-9.876040_pt1 | contig 18561 bp, 17 predicted proteins | sample MGYA00519579_ERZ857922 | MGnify/ENA primary metagenome ERZ857922 (study PRJEB31778, sample SAMEA3449375) | human gut metagenome | biome: human gut; feature: human-associated habitat; material: faeces | place: United Kingdom | collected 2010/2012 ... | reverse complement strand
CCGAACAGCTTTCACAGGAAAAGATATCCGCTGCAGAAAATGGCAGGGCGGACGCCGAGAAGAAGCTTACCCTGCACAACACTGACCGCATCAGCACAGCAGCCAACACAACGCCCGCTGAGCAGTACACACGTGCCACAGTTAACGGAAACATGGGCACTGTACGTGTGCATTTTTATGTTGACGATGTGGGGGCATGGCAGAATCTGCCCATTGACTACACGTCCTGGCACGCAGGGCAAAAGGGAAAGGCAGACGCATACGGCAGTGCTGCCGGAAATATGCAAACCATATCCATCGAATGTATTATGAACGGCAGCGGCGATAAAAAAGACTGCCAGGCACGTGACAATGCCGCACGTTTGACAGCATATCTGCTGGGTACATACGGCGGAGATCTGTACACCCACAACTACTGGTGCAATGTCCGCAACGGAAAAAAAGGCAGCATTGAAGCCTTGAACAAGTTGGACGATGGATATAAAAACTGCACCGTGTATATCCGCCCCAAGTGGGACAGCTTCACGGAACTGGTTAAGTCATACCGCAAGAACAACACAAAACTGTTCTATGTGCAAGTCGGGGCTTTTAGTTCCAGGGAAAATGCTGAGGCATATTTGGCAAAAGTCAAAAAATATTATCCAGGCGCATTTATTAAGGTGATGTAAAAATTTTCTCCCGCTCTCGTTTGAGGGCGGGAGATTTCTTGTTTAGGGAAAAGTAAAAGCGCCGAGAAGTTATTCCCGACGCTTTGTTCATACGGAGAGCAGAGATGATAGAATGACTATTCCGTATTGGCTTATTACAACATTTTTTATGTTGTAGAATTTGAATGGCAGGGGCAGAAGGAATCGAACCCTCGGCACGTGGTTTTGGAGGTGGAGTGTTAAATTCGTTTTTGCGCCTATATTGCGTACTTTTTTGCCACATAAATTACTTTTGACGACATTTTGACGACAAATTATAAATCCATATTTAAATATCCTTAATACCGTTCCATAACATATCCCGCCCAGAATAATTCCAATAACGAATATCCTGTTCGATAAATAACCATTTTAATGTTTTGATGATTAACTCAGAAGAATATCCGCTTACAAAATCAATCATAATTTCTTCCTGACATATATCTTTGCAATTATAGACATCTTCTAAAACCGAAATCAACTTCATATACTTGGACTCATCCTCTGTTTTTTTGCTTTTTAAATCATCAATTATGTCCTTATGCTTTGGATAATTTCTTTTTCTTCCCGTGGAGCTGAAATCGTAATTTTCCACACAGATAACAAAATCAAAACCGTTATGGAGATAAGCAGGTCTGCGAAGAAATACTCTGTTTCCGTCACTTAGCGTTTCAACATAGTATGTATAGCGGCTTGCTAAATCGTCTTTTCCTTTTCCGGGTTTCTCTTTTGATAATTCTTTTACAACAGTCATTCTAACCTTATTTCTGTCGCCATAAATGTGTTAAGCTTATAGTCAAGTGCAAATTCAGCTATTCTACCCCTATTCTCATAAACCCAAAAAGTGTATTGGCAATTCCTTAAAAAAATAATGACAGCCTATTTCTTCTATGAATTCAAGTACATCTTTATACTTTGGTTGATAAAACCAATCATTAAGAACATAGATGTACTCTATCTCATATCCTAATTGTGAGACCAGCTTGTTATATTGTTTCTTTTTGTATAAACAAGTTTGAAGCTTTTCGTCGACAGAACCACGACAGCTTTGAAATTTCTTTTCGATTATGTAAACAGTGCTATTGTTTATATTTATAAATGCATCATCTGGCCTTAACTCATCCGAGTTCACTGTTAAATCAGCACCGTGTTTTTCCAGAAAATGCAAAAACTTCTTTTTAGATTTGCTGTAACCTAAAACATTTCCTTCTGAATCGCAAACCTTTCCATGAGACTTAATTGAATATCCATTATTTATTAAAGCAGCATTTAATGACGTAGTTTGTTCAAATAAAAGCCCATGAGCATTAGTCAATGCACCGCCACCATGTGTATTTGGAATCCTCGGCATACTAATCACACTCCTCAAAAAAACCTGTAATTTCAATATTTAATGTATTTGCTATATGATTGAGCAAAGATAGTGACAAACTCTTATCACACTTAGCAGATTCAAGTTTCGTAAGATAGCTAAGACTGATTCCAAGCTTATCTGCAAACTGCGTCTGAGCAAGCTGAGCTGCCGTCCTATATCGTTTTATATTTCTACCTATTACTCTGTATAACTGGCTATCATCCTGAAAATACATAATTTACACCTCATATAGTCATTATAACATAAAAAGAGAAGCGTCAAGTTTCACTTATAGTGAAACTTGACGCTTACAAACAATCTCTTATTTTCTGAACACAAACAAATACTCGTGAGCAATCAGCAGGAAATTATATTTAACGCTGTTAGTTTTCCAATATCCCGTAGCCTTACAGTTATGCTGCTCTTTAATGATAAGCTCTTTCAGCGTAAATCCGGCGTCCTGAAAAATCTTCATAACATCAAAGCTCATGGGGATCATACAGCCCTTCTGACGGGTATCTCCCATAAGCACAGCGCAGAACTTACCCTTTTTAAGGACACGATAGCTTTCTTCTGCAACGGGTTTCATCTGCTCAAGAAAATCTTTTACCTTAAGCTGAGACAAATCGCCATCAATACCATCGCTGTATTTGATTATGTCGGCGTACGGAGGATGAGTGCATATCAGATCTATGCTTTCATCAGGAACAAAGTCCAAATGTCGGGCATCACCCTTTTTGATATAAACCTTGCCTTTTGCATGTTCATAATCAAAATCTGTTTTTTCTCGGCATCGTTCAAGAGCGACATCGTTAATGTCAACACCTATTATATCACGGTTGAGCAGTTTGGCTTCAACAAGTGTTGTACCGCCGCCAGCAAACTGATCGAGAATTAAATCTCCTTCCTGTGAATAGCGGAGGATAATGTTTCTCGGTATATATGGCGACCAGTTTCCTCGCCATTTTGCATCGTGAGTAGCCCAATCGCCTCGCTTTGGAAATGACCAGTGGGTGGTCATTTCCAACTCAAAGTCTTCGGGCTGCCATTTGGTTATTTTTTTCATTCTCATATTTCACCATAAGTATATTTTATAGTTTACTATCATATATTATATATGGCTAGCCTTGAGGCAAGGACTTTGACAGGCATGACCGGAAGTCCTTGCCTATATTCTTATTCCTAAACCAACTGTTATGCCACGGTGTATTATAAAAGTATTGTTATAATCTATTGTGCTAGACGGATTTCTATATTTAAATTGTACAGACTTTTTTAAATGGTTTCCTCGCCCAGTCGCAATCAATTGACCTATAAATCCTGTTTCGTAAAGAGTAAATAAAAGCAACTTAATATCACTATCATCTAGTTTTGGGGATGATAATTGCTGATTCATTTTTACTTTGAATGTGCCTATTGTAAATGAACTAGTAGATATTTTAGTTAAAACTGATGGAATAGCAATAATAATTTCGTCATTTACAAACCCAGACAAAGCATTCTTCATTTCTTCAATAAAATATTGATTTGAATAATATTTTATAGCTTCACTTACTTCAGAAAATGAAAGCCTTTCTTTTAATCCATATAATTCTTGACAACACTTAAAAAACTGAATAACATCTCTTGGTTTATAAAGGGTAAATTCTAACAAATAATCCCAGAATAGCTTTTCACGTATTTTTTTAGGGAATAGTTCATTAAATGTTCTATCAACATCTTCCTCTTTTACACCTGAAAAAATCATTCTAAGCTTAATAATTTGTTTTAAAGCGTCTGTTGAATTATACCAGTCGATTTTTATCGAACTATCCCGTTTGATTTTATTCATATCAGTATCATTTATTAACGAAAGGATCTCTTCTCTAATGAAGATGATTATCTTAACATTTATTTTGCTTTTTGTAAAACAATTGTTTAAATAGTCAATGTTTCGAATCAGGGAATTCAAAATTTCTATTCTATTCTTTTTAAACCTTAAAACATCATCAACACCATCTATTAACATTATGAGTTTGGAGCCACCCAAATAAATGTCTTGTAAATTTTTAAGCATAAAATCATTAATTGTTGATACTCGATTTAAATAATTGTCAGGTTTGGTTCCAAATTCATGTTCGTAACTAAGATCAAAAGCTGTAAGGTTAACACCTGCTTTAATTTTTGATAAAGAAGTTACAAATTGCTTATAATTAAAATCAATAGGAAATCCTAATTTTTCAAGTGTTAATACTACATTAGATAATGCTTTCGTTTCGGTAATATTCAAATCGTTTTTCAGAGATTTGAATATTAAACTTAATAACAAGAAATCCCATGAATGCTTATATTTTTGAGTCCCTGTAATATTCTTGTCAGTTGATGTCTTTTCAAATGTAGAATATTCAAATTCATTTAATGGCAAGTAATTGGTAAAAAGATTATCGTCTTGTAAACTTCTTATTTTTGCACAATAAGCAGATTTGCCAACGCCTTTTCTGCCAACAACTATAAATGGCCAACTATTAATAATTTTATTAAGATTATTCAATGGATCAAAAAAAACATTATCAAAATAATTCTGTATTCGTACAAACTCAGTGTCAGCGTCTGCAAAGCCAAAAGTGTAATCACATAAATTCATTAAAATCTCTCCTTATCTTAACAATTACCCCATTCTCCAAATCATCAATAGAGTAAATATTCTCCATAACATCAAAAGTTTCTTCAAGGTTGTGCCTTGCACTTATCCACCCCTGACCATCAGTGAACCAAACAAATGTAAATCCATCAATGGTATCTGCTTCCTGTGAAAGCTGCTTGTAGCTTCGTGCGGTTTCATTCAGCTTTGAACCACCGCTGGCATAGAAATTCGTCTCAATTCCATAAATCATATTATCGGTCTTTATTACAAAATCAAAACGTTTTTCCATTTTGCCACTGTTCGATATTGCAGAAAGATCAATCCCCCATTTATCGGTTATCTCATGGATATACATTTCCTTAAAGTAGCCTTCACCTTTTTTGAATTCTGCCTTTACAATAAAGCTTTCAACCAAATCTTCCATAAGATGACCGCCCCTGTTTTTGCGCCCATTGGAATCAAGCCCTGTTTCAACACCTGTAGCATAATCAATCAGATTACTGATAATATGCTTTTCAAGCAAATCAAACAATCCGGTTTTGCGCATAAAAATTTTATACTGCTCCACAGAATAGTTTGCTTTTTTGAAATTATAAGTAAACTCGCCATCTCCGTCAATAGCATAGATTTCTTTTTCTCTGACAGCAAGCAGCAATGGGATGCACTTTAATGTTTCAGGATATCTTGCCACAAGATTCTCAAAATCCTTTTCTATATCTTTTGAACCGATAAGTGAATTGAGTATATTCAGCTCAATCTTTATTCCGTCAACGTTTCTATGTACTTTTTCAAAATCAACATAATAGCCATAATTAGCTATACTGCTGCGAAATTTTGAAAGCCATTCGCTAAAATTTCTTGACATATTACTCCTCCATGCTAATAATTATGTTTAATGTTCCGTCGTGCCAATACCATGTAGATTTTTTGGAATTGAAAGCACCATCTTCGTCTATCAAACCATACATTCTGAACACTTCAGTAACTCCGGCAAAATAATTTCGTCCTTTGTTAATAGTCAATTCCTTTTCCATATCTCTGTTTATTGTCACGAGAAATTTTTCAGCATCAGAAGGTATTTGTTTCAAAATCATTTTGGGAATTGGCAGTATCCTTGCTCTGATATCATTTATAGATATTCTTTTTTCTACAACAATCTCTGCCTTCAGTTTGCTTACACAAGCCCCATTACTTGTACTGTTTTCATTTTCTTTTTCAGTCAGTTTGTCCATTGCCACTTTACTGAATATGGGTTTGAAAACAAATCCTAATTCGTGTTCTATACAGCTATCTATAAGTGCTTTTCCGTCAACAAGGATTATCGGTTTTGATTGATCATTGTTAGATTCCTTTATTGCATCACTTGAAAAATGAGCAGTTGTTATAAATATTCCCTTATGCCCAAAAGGAATTGTCCCCTTTAATTCTCTTATTTTAGAGACGGGTATTGTTGCGGCAGGAGCATATCTTTTCGCTTGAACATAATAATCCACTTCATCTGCCTCACTAAAGCCGCCTATTCCGCTCCGTATGGCTTTCAAATCAATCCCGCCATCCCGTGAGCGCTGAGTAACCATAACCTCATCAAGTTCTATTTTTTCAAGAAATACTTTTAAAAACTCTTCAAAAGCATATCCTGTTTCAAAATAGGAGTAAAATTCATCCAACAGAACTTTGAACTGTTCTTTAGTAATCTCAGTATTTTTTCGCATTTTCTCTCCTTACCAATTACAAATTATAATTTCATTGATATTTCCTCTGCCTGCTGCCTTGCTGTTAATCATACGTTTCGCAGATACTCTTTCGATCTTGTATTCTGCATACAAATCATCAAAGAAATTATCATTATCATCAGCATTTTTAGGATCTGAATTGCTTGCGACAACCTTTGCACCCTTTTCGGTTATTTCATCTATGAAATGACCAAGTTCAATCTGCTGCTGATCGCCAAATTCATTTTCGTTATATGAAGTAAACGAAGCCGTTACCGTCAGCGGGCGATATGGCGGATCGATATATACAAAGGTATTTGCATCAATAAAATCGGTACAATCCTTATAATCTCCGCACTTAATCTCAACATTCTGAAGCAGTTTACTTATATATCTCAGATTTTCCGCATCACATATCGGTGGCTTTTTATATGAACCAATCGGAACATTAAATAATCCTTTATGATTAACACGATACAACCCATTAAAACAGGTCTTATTGAGAAAAATAAATAATGAAGCTTTATCTAAATTGTTATCTTTACAATTTATAAGGCTATTAAACTTTTCTCTGTTATCTGTATAAAGGGTTTTCCTAAGCTCTGAATCTGCTTTCCAAAATTCAGACTGCATTTTGTCAAGCTGTGAAATCAGAGCATCAACATTTGACTGTACCTGCTGATATGTATTGATAAGTGCAGCATTGATGTCATTTATAATAACCTCATTAGGGTTGTAATTTGCAAGAACATCAAGCAACACTGCTCCACCGCCTACAAAAGGTTCACAATAGCGTTCTATTTTCTGAGGATATTTAGTTCTTATTTCACTCAATAACTGGCTCTTTCCGCCTGCCCATTTTATAAAGGGTTTAACTGTTTTCATATAATCACCATCTCAAATTCAATAAAAAAATCATTCTATAATTGACATACTGACAAATCCGCTAAATCAACGATTACTCGCCATTTACTAACCTTGACATATTAGTGACATCACCTTGACAGTCAATCCAACTCGCCCGTAAACAAATAATAATAGCTCATTTTTGTAGCATTATGAATTGCTGTGATTTCCGTAAAATTAAATCCGAAATTCATAGCAGGATTTTTTGACGGTTCATTTGAATATAGAAAATCAAGCTTCTCTTTCAAAAGAATATCACAGTTATACAAATTCGTATCTCCCTCACAGTTATCAAGATCAGGATAATTTTTTATACGATACAGCAGTATCTTGGAAATCTGAATCATCATTACCCGCATCGGCTCTATTTCCGAGCATCTGTCAGACATCTCAAAAATATCAAATAATGTGTTTATATCTATTTCTTTCCGGTTTTCAACATAATCTCTGGAAGGATCATACTCAGCATATGAAAGATTTGTCAGATACATCAGATTAGCATTGAGGAAATGTGTAAACCTGTTTATCTTCTCATCCGAAAGTATATATCCGCCGCTGATACAGGCTGCACGCTGAAAATAAGATAAGAGCTTTGTGGCAGAGGATTTTTTTATTGATGGTTTATACTCCAGCTCCATATCATCATTTGCAAGGCTCTCAGCACTGACATTAAAATAATCCGCTATCTGAGCCATTGTATCTGTCCTGGGCTTTGATCCCTGCTTCTGCCAGTTCTGAATTGAATTCCTGTTCAGCTTCAGATCTGTAAGGAGCTTATTTTTTGTTATTTTACGTTCTTCAATCAGATACATCAGCTTTTCGTAAAAAACCATATAATACAGTACACTCCCCTTGTTAATTTTATATAATAATAAACTAATTATTTTGTATATTTACACTATTGATTAATTCTGATTTTCATGTTATATTTAATAACGACAAGTGTAATTAAATAATGATATCAAGTATTTAATATTTCATCTATTTAATAATTATACAGCATTATTACATTATTGTCAATACAAAAAGAAAGGAAAATTACAAAAATGTCGTATTATTTTCTTCAGCCACCAACGCCTTTACAGACAGATAAGCAACCCGCTGAATTTCCGATACACGCTCTTCCCGAAAATATCGGCGAATACGTTACACAGGTTGCAAAGGCAGTTCAGGTGCATCACGATATGACCGCTGTTCTCTCGCTGGCTGTGCTTGCGTCATGTGCGCAGGGTAAAGCGAGAATACAGATTACACCGGAATGGACAGAGGAGCTTAACCTTTATATAGCCGTTGTTGCGGAGCCGGGACAGAGAAAATCCAAAATCTTCTCAACACTCACTAAGCCAGTCACAGACTATGTCAATACTTACAATTCCGAAAACGCTGCCGATATATGTGCATACCGAAACAAGCTGGCAAGGCTTATATCACATAAGAATTCACTTATCAATAGCAATGCCTCCGATGAGAATATTGCTAATGTACAGGCTGAGATTTCTGAGCTTATGGCTCACCCTAAATCGGAAATGCGGCTGATAGCTTCTGACTGCACATCGGAAGCACTTGCCTCAGTTATGTCATCAAATAATGACAAAATCGCAATTCTCACCGATGAAGGCGTTTTTGAAGTAATGGCAGGGCTTTACAACAACGGCAAGGCCAATATAAACATTTACCTCAATTCCTATGACGGACAGGCCATATCCATTGACAGAAAGAGCAGCGGAAGCCTGATACTTAAACGCCCTCTCATATCCTTCGGTGTATGCTGTCAGCCCTCTGTAATAGGCGACTTCATTTCGGATAAATGCTTTATCGGAAAAGGCCTTGTCCAGCGATTTATGTTCTGCCAGCCTCCATCGCTCACAAGAACGAGAAAGCTTTGCACAACTCCAATTGATGAAAACCTGAAAAATAAGTATTATAAAGTAATTTATAAGCTACTGCATATGAAAGACAGCGACAAAATGATAACCCTCTCACCCGAAGCTTATGCTCTTTTTGAAAAATACTATGATGAAATTGAAACACGGATAAGCAGAGAAGACAAATACAGCCTTAATCGCACATTTCTCAGCAAGCTGGCAGGAAAAACAGCGCGCATCTGCGGACTGCTCCACCTTTGCTCTAACAGTGCAAACTGTCCCGTATCAGCGGAAACAATGGCAAATGCCATCGCAATATCACGATATTTCGATGAACAGAACAGTTTTCTATTCAACGAGTCTCCCGATATGATTACCGCCGAATACATTCTGGATCGTATTAAGGCAAATGCTCTTAAAGACAGGTGCGATACATACAGAGCCAGAGACCTTAAAAGATTTTGCCAGAAATATAATTCCGCACAGCTTGATGAAGGTCTGATAATTCTTGAAGAACACGGGTATATAGCATTTGAACCCGACAATAAATCCAAGCCTAACAGGAAATACGGCATATACACACTTAACCCATTTGGGCTGCGACAGAATGACTGTCAAGCATCTGTCATTCAATCGTCAAGCATATAAAAGCGGCTTAACAAAGCCACTTAAACAAGTTTGTCAAGCTGTCATGCAGATACATAAAAATGCGGCGGCTTTTCAATAAAAAAGATAAAAACTAATTAGAAACAAAAACGAAAGGATGAACAAACACGGAAAATACAAAGAAGTACCCTACAGATTTTTACACTCCCCAGGATGTTATGAACATCCTTCACCTCGGTAAAACACAGGTTTATAAGCTCTTCAATTCGTCAACCTTCCCCGCCATAAAGATCGGAGGCTCACTCCGTGTGGACGTCAAGCGTTTTGAGAGCTGGTGCGACAAGTACGCAGGCCGTACATTCGTTTTATAAGGAGGCTACACAATGGCTAAAATGTCAAAGAGAACTGATAACCGTTTTGAGATAAAAGTTACGGTGGGAGGCGGTAAACGCCTCTCGGTGTACGGAGCAACAGAAGCAGAAGCCCGCAGAAAGGCAAAGGAGCTTCGTGAGATGTCCGCTAAATATGATATGTCCAACGTATGTAGAATGAGCGTTAAGAACTATATGGATCACTGGCTCTACACCGTAAAGATCAACGAGCTGAAGCCTGCCAGCTTCGATCGGGTTGAACAGTCCTGTAAGTATCAGATTTACCCGTATATCGGAGATCTGCAGATACAGGCGCTTACCTCCGACGATATTCAGCATATGCTGAATGAGATCGCAAAGACACATTCCCGTTCAACAGTGAAGAAGGCATACAACAACCTTAACTCCTGTCTGAATCTCGGAGTTGCAAGAAACGAAATTCTCAGAAACCCTGCACTCGCCGTATCACTTCCCACAGCAGTGTCTGTGTCTATGCCTGCAAAGGAGGTGCGCTCATATACCGAAAACGAGATCAACGCTATCGTTGAGGAATGTAAGCGTACATACAAGAACGGCAATATCGCCAACCGCTACGGATATGCTTTCCTGCTCATTCTCAATACTGGTATGAGGCTCGGAGAAGCTCTTTATCTGAAGTGGAAGGATGTCGATCTTGAAAACAGGACCATCTACATTCACGGAAACGTATCCGAACACAAGAACAGAACAAACGGAGAAGCAGACGGATATATCCTCGCCGAACAGGAAACACCCAAGACCAGAAGGTCTATCCGCTACATTGATCTGAACAGCAAGGCTGTTGAGGCTCTGGAGCATTTGAAGGAAATCATCGGAGATGATGAGCGTGTCATCGCAACGGAAAACCACACCATCGTGTCACCCCACAATATGCACAAGTATTTCCGCAGTATTCTCGACAGATGCTATATCAAGGACGTGGACGACATAATCCACTCTCTGCGTCACACCTTCGCCACCACACTTATTCTCAAGGGTGTGGATATAAAGGTAGTGTCTGAGCTGCTCGGCCACTCCGATGTAGGAACGACGATGCGTATATATTATCATACCATAGAGAAGCAGAAAAAGAAGGCAGTCCGCCAGCTGTAGGATCTGTACTGATAACCTGCATTCTATGTGTATCGGAGCCGTTCCCCCAATGCGATATTTCCGCAGGAAATATCGGAAGCCCTCGGCGTCTGAGTGCAAGTTAACCAAAATTCAGTCAAGTTCGCCCCAAGCGAAATTGACGGCTCGGAATTTTGGTATAACTTGCTCCACCAGATGCAATCTGGCTGGACGTGCCTGCTCCCCGTTCTCTCTGAATTATCCGACCACCCGAAAGAAAGGAGATATGCTATGGCTCACGTTGAAAAATATACCGCCGCCGCAACAGGACATATGCTCGCACATTATGACAGGACACATTCAAGCAGCACCAGCCTGATCGACGAAAGCCGCACTGCTCTCAATCATAATCTTGCAGGAATTGACCAACCTCTTCCGCAGCTTGATTTCCTGCATAAAAGATTAAGCGAAATAAAGGTTATGAAAAGAGCCGATGTAAATGTAATGTGTGACTGGATCGTTACCGCACCGAAGGAACTCACACCCGAAGAGCTGCTGCTGTTCTTTAACGAAACCTACAAGTTCCTAAATGCCCGTTACGGAAAAGAAAATGTGATCTCCGCATACGTCCACATGGACGAAACCACACCGCACATACACTATGCTTTTGTCCCCGTGGTAATTGACAAGAAAAAGGGAATACCGAAGCTCTCCGCCAAGGAGCGTATCACCCGTAAGGATCTGAACACCTTTCACCCCGACCTGACAAAACACATGAGAGCCGTATTCGGCAGGGATATAGGGATTCAGAACGATGCCACCGCTTTAGGCAACCAGACTATAAAACAGCTCCGACAGAAAACCAAAAACATGGAGAAATTCAAGGCTGAGCCTGTTCCCGTAACCGAAATCCCCCCTGTCGTCAAAAAGTTTCTCAAAGAAGATAAGGTCATTATCAGCCGCAAGGAGCTTGACCGTGTAAACCAAGCTGCCGAAGATGCTGCTATCATAATGTCAAATGCCGAAGCAGTAAATGCACAGTTAGCCGAAAAGGCTGCAAAAACCGATTATAACTATAAAAAATCTGAAGAATATATCTCCAAAGCCGAGAATCAGGCGCAATCTATTGTGTCTGATGCAGAAAATAAGGCCGCAGAGATCTCACAGGAGATAGCTGACGATAAGGCTCACCGGGAAAAAGAAAAAGCGGAGGAACAGGCACAGCTTGCCGAACGCACTAATAATGCCGATATCCGTGAGATCATGTTGTCAAGTCGTGAGGAAGCGGCAAGACAGCAGGAACAGAAAAACCGTGAAGCCGCCGAGCAGAATGCCCGTGATGCCGAATACACAAAGGGATGGTGGCGTACCTGCAAAAAGCGTGAGGAAGAACTGGACAAGTGTGCCGAGGATCAGTGCGGTTATTATCTGAAAAAAATAGATAATATGAATTCTTATATAGATGCTCTGCGGTCTTCCGGCAGCGAGCTGTCCCATGAAAATATGACGCTCCACAAGGAGCTGGACAGATCACACGATCAAAACAAAAGGCTGTACGCTGAAATAACCGACCTTAAACAGCAGATCAGCGACACCGAAGCAAAGCATCTGTTAGAAATACAGCATCGGGAAGAAATACATAAAGAACATCTGAAAACAGAGCTTGAAAGAAAGGAAGAGGAAATAACCGAGAAATTCAAGCCTATAATTGCCGAAAAGGACTCCAAGATCAGGAAGTCTACCGGGATAATAGAAAACTTGAAAACAGCTCTTGATAAGGCATACAGCTTTGTCCGTGACAACTGTCTTGCCGTTGCAACGCTTTTCTGCGGAAGAGATGACAAAGCCAAATATAATGCCGATCTCAGCGGCAAACCTCTGAAGCTCGCAGAAGCTATCCTCAATCTCGGCTCAAAAGTAACTGCTGATGCAGGCTTTGATAATTATTCCGATGATATTGATACCAAGTACGGAATATACAAATCCGTTCAGGAGGAGCCTGATGAAATTGATCCTCCCGTAAAATATCGCCCATACATTTCCGAAATGGAAAGATAATAATTATAATATAGTTAGGAAAGGATAATCACTATGAATTACGAAATAAGTTTAACAGCAAACCGCAACGCCGCAGCAGAAGAAGCCGACGATTTTACAGGTCTTATGACCTCAAGAGGCTTCTCGGTCATTCAGGGTGAAACCCGCAACAATTACAGCGGCGATAAGGTTTATATCCACTTCACTATCTCCCCTATGGATTTTCAGCTTCCCACAGGAAACAAGGGCGGCAGACCCCGTAAGCTGACAGATGAACAGGTTGAGGAAATCAAACTCCGACTTTCGGACGCAGGGTGCAACAAGTCAGCACTTGCCAGGGAATATGGAGTTTCCTATCAGACAATACATAAACTATCCAAGTAATAATCGAGGCGCAGGCATCAAAGTCCTGCGCCTTTTTTATATCATTATCACTTTATTTCCTGTTCCAATGAATTAAAATACTCGGTATCAAAAAATTCCGAAAGAGTCATATCAAGACCGTCGCATATCTTTTTTATAGTTGACACCGTAGGTTTTGTGCTGCTGCGTGAAAAAATATTATTCAGCGTTGACTGTGTAATGCCGCAAATAGTGGACAGTTTGTTGATCGTAATGTTTCTTTCATCACACAACTCACGAATTCGCCTTTGAATAGCCTGCGTAAGCATATTTTATCACTCCCATAATACAATATACTTATATTGTATACAATTAACCCTACAAAGTTTACCTCTATAGGGTTGATTTTATGGCAATATGATGTTATATTAACTCTAAAGAGTTAATATAATTGAAAGGGAGTTTTTTTATGGAAAAAATATGCTTTACAGGACACAGAGACGTCCGGGATACTGAAAAAGTGCAGAAGGCACTGCTGAATATCCTCAAATCTCTTATAAATGACGGTGCAGAAGATTTCTATGCAGGAGGAGCAACCGGCTTTGACACATTGGCTGCTGCCGCCGTTATAAGGCTGCGGCAAATTTATCCACAGATCAAGCTTCACCTTGTCCTTCCCTGCTGTGAAGCCGAGCAGACTGCCCGTTGGACCGATTCGCAGAAGTCTGAATATTGGTCAATACTTGCAGCGGCAGACAGCGTTGAATACACCTCTGAGCATTACTATGACGGCTGCATGAAAAAGCGCAACGCACGTCTTATAGAGCTTTCCGACTGCTGTGTGTGCTATTACAATGACAAAAAAAGCGCCAGCGGAACAGGTCAGACCGTCCGAATGGCGCTTAAAAAGAGAATAAAAATTGTGAATTTATATTAACATTAAGGGCGACTGCAATACAGTTACTTCCTTTTAGAACTTGTATACATATCAAAATGGGAAACCACTATTTTACTTTTCAAGATTTTTGTTTAATGCTCTTCGAATTTTAAACATATGATTTTTGGTCGACCGACCTATGGGTTCTTTACCATTATACACTTTATTAGCTCTATAAACATATGAAATAAAATTGCCTTTTTCGCCTTTAGCTCCCTTAACAGAATATTTATCATATAAGTTCCTACATGAAATTTTATTACCAGCAGGTGATATAAAACCATTATCACTAATAGTACTCGCCTTTCGATACATTCTGTAATAATACTTAGAAATAGTTTTATCCCGAATTGTAACTTCTCTGCCATTAAAAGAAAATCCCAGAAAATTGAGTATATTCTTGCCGTCCAAAATTTCCTCCTCAAACATACTATTACAGCTTTTTATTGATTCCTTGCTATATTTAAATAGCTGTGTCTTTTCCGGTGACAGTATTACACCTTCTACAGAGGCCAAAAAGGATTTGATCCATTTGTAATGTTTATTAAACTTCTGTTCCTCAACCGGTAAAACAATTATAAAATCATCGCTGTATCGTATATATAAACCACCATGTTCACATACATAATCATTTATAGTTTTATCTGCCTCTAACATATAAACATTTGCCAATACCGCGCTTATCGGAGAGCCCTGTGGTATTCCGTATGGTTGAGTATTCGGATGAATATACTGATTTTTATTATCTTTAAATTGTTTTAATGACAAAACACTATCTTTAGAATTCAATTCATGCCTACCATGTTTATCATTTTTTAATCCGTTAATTTCCAACAAGTCATTCAAATCCCATGTGGAGTAATGTGTAATATTTTTAAATACAGCATAATAATCATCGGTTAAAGTATTCGTATTTAACAAATTACATAATTGCTTTTTTAAATACTTATGATTTAGCTTGTCAAAGAAACTTGTAAAATCCCCCACCATAATATAACACGAATCAAATTGCTTAATAAAATCAAAAGCACATTTTGATAAATCAATATTGTTCTTTCCAAGATTATTTCTATATGCTACAGCCACATCATTTATGCCATCAATAAAAACTCTTTTGTTATATATTTCATTAAGCAAAAATGAGTAGTATTGATATATACATCTGTCAATATGTGCTGAATAACATATATCTCTGCTTTTAGGAATAACGCCTTTTGTCTCGTTATATTTATTAAACTCTATTTTAAAATGAATAAAAGGGTAAAAGCCATGATGTGCTACTTTTTCGGGATTGCTAATATAGCTCCAAACATCATTAACGTTAACCCTTTTATCAAAATGAGCATACGTTTTACATTTGCCGTATTTTTTTCTCCACTCGTCAATAGTCATTGTGACCTCCGTACATATGTGAAAATGCCCATCGGCAAGGGGGTAGTATCCAACACCGACAGGCATAACGTAAACGCAGTATTCAGTTATTAGTTGTGCCGTAACCGAACACCAACTACCCTTGATTCAATGCTCAATTATGTTATAATAATCGAGGAGGGATGTTCTATCAACAACATATTGTGCCACATAATAATTCTGACAGCTTCTATACTGCTGGAAGAACTTTGTCGAGCGGCGCTGAATATTCCTTGTGAATATACTGCTGACCTCTTGACAACAATCGCCAACCATCATACCTTATTATATGATGTATTATAATTATAACATATTTATAAACAAAAATCAAGAGTTTTGATTAAATTATCAAATTTTTTTAATTTTTCATTCTGTACTATTCAGTATTAATCAGTATTTTTGACGACATTTTGACGACAAAATGTGTGTCAAAAGTGTCGTAAAAACGGAAAATACGACACTTTATGAACAAATCCGAATATAGCAAAAACGCCGCAGATGACGTATCTACGGCGTTTTAGTGGCAGGGGCAGAAGGATTCGAACCCTCGGCACGTGGTTTTGGAGACCACTGCTCTACCAGCTGAGCTATACCCCTATATCACGCTTTGAAGGCGTATCCATTCAGTGCCAACAAACAAGATTATACACAAATCCCCCTCGCTTGTCAACACCTTCTTGCCATTTTGCAATAGGTTTTTTACTTTTCCTTTTTCGCGGCAGTCCCTCCCGCAAAAAACTCCGTTGCCGGTGTCTTCCTCACCTCCCTCCATCATACAATGAACCATCCGCAAATAGGAGGTTTTTATCATGGATGAATACGGATTCGGCAGCCGGGGCCCCGGCGTGCAGCTATTACAGCTTGGCTTATCCCGCGCGGGCTATCAGCCCGGCCGCATCGATGGCAGCTTTGGCAGGGGGACTGAAAACGCCCTGCGGCAGTTCCAGCAGGCACAGGGCCTGCCCACCACCGGCCGCAGCGATGCCGCCACCTGGCAGGCCATGATGCCCTGGCTCATCGGCACCCGGTTTGTGCAGCTCCGGCAGGGGGATACCTTCTGGCGGCTTTCCCAGCAGTACGATACCAGCGTCGCCGCCATTTCTGCCGCCAACCCCGAACTGGACCCCCGCGATCTCCGCCCCGGGCAGACCGTCGCTATTCCGCTGGATTTCCCCGTAGTGCCCACCGGCATCGCCTTCACCTCGCAGGTGCTGGAGCTTGTTTTGACCGGCCTGCTGCTGCGCTACCCCTACCTCGGCTCCGGCGCCATCGGCAGCAGCGCGCGGGGACTGCCCATCTGGTCGGTTTCCATCGGGGAGGGCGAAACCCAGGTCTTTTACAATGCCGCCCACCACGCCAATGAATGGATCACCACCCCGGTGCTGCTGGCCTTCCTGGAGGAATACTGCCTGGCCCTGCTGGATGGCGATACCCTCTACGGCTACGATGCCGCCGAGCTGTTCCGCCGCACCACCCTCTCCATTGTCCCCATGGTGGATCCCGATGGCGTCGATCTCGTCACCGGCTACTTAAGCAGCGGTCCCTGGTACGAGTGCGCGAAACAGTGGGCGGAAAATTACCCCTCCATTCCCTTCCCGGAGGGCTGGAAAGCCAACCTCAATGGCGTCGATCTCAACCTGCAATACCCCGCCGGCTGGGAGGAAGCAAAGCGTATCAAGGAAAGCATGGGCTTCACCTCCCCCGCCCCGCGGGATTATGTCGGCACCGCCCCGCTCACCCAGCCGGAGGCGCTGGCGGTCTACCGCCACACCCTCCGCAATGACTTCCGCCTTACCCTTTCCTACCACGCGCAGGGCAAACTCATCTACTGGCGCTACCTCGATTACCTCCCGCCCCGCAGCGAGGAAATTGCCCAGGCCATGGGGGAAGCCAGCGGCTACTCGGTGGAGGAAACTCCCGCCCTCAGCGGCTACGCGGGCTACAAGGATTGGTTCATCCAGACCTACGATCGCCCCGGCTATACCATCGAGGTGGGACAGGGCACCAGCCCCCTGCCCCTTTCCCAGTTCGATGAGATCTACGCCGATAACCTCGGCATTCTCGTCCTCGGCCTGGCCCTCGCCGCCCAGCCGCCGCTTCCCCCGGCGGAGGAGCCTACCGCCCTCTGAATCTGTGCAGCGGGAAAACTACGGCGGAGCCGCGTTTCGCCTGCGGCGAAACCGGCCTGGCCGGTTACCAGCCCCACAGGGACCGCTCTTTGGTTGCTCTCTTAATGCTAAGAAAGCGACACCATAGGCGGACTCCGCAATCAGGTCCCGCGAAAACACTTTTTATTTTTGTATGCACGCGGTCAACCGTTCTGCGAGCATTTGGCGGCGTCTATGGCCAGCACCACCATCAGGCAGTACAGTGCGTCGGCGCTGTCGGCAATGTCCAGCATGTAGGTGTCCGTCCAGTTCAGCAATTCCTTCTGCACGGTCATTACCGTGCGGCCGTCCGCATCGCTGACAAGGTAATTCCATTCCCACATATCGCCCTCGATGCTCCAGCCGCTGCAGTCCAGCGTAAACACGGGTTTGAAAAACGTGAATTCTTTTTTGATCTGTCCCACGCATTCGCCGCCCACGTAAAGCGCAAAACGCGGCAGGAAAGAGAACACCTC
>ERZ857922.2488-NODE-2488-length-18603-cov-7.781702_pt1 | contig 18603 bp, 10 predicted proteins | sample MGYA00519579_ERZ857922 | MGnify/ENA primary metagenome ERZ857922 (study PRJEB31778, sample SAMEA3449375) | human gut metagenome | biome: human gut; feature: human-associated habitat; material: faeces | place: United Kingdom | collected 2010/2012 ... | reverse complement strand
ATGGATTATGCGATGATTTTTTGTCTATAGTTTTATTGGTGATTAGTATTATACTCCGCTTTAATTTCAAAAAACTATAGACAAACAGAACATAATATGCTATAATGATGTAAATGCACCAAAATCATTCAAGAAAGCAGTGAAAATATGTTCTTATTCAACAAATCAAAAAAGAATGAAGCTCCCGCACCTACTCCTGTTCCAAGCAAGCCCGCTTCATCACCAATAAAGCAGCCCGTCAATGCAGATGACTTTTTCAAGGACATGGGAAGAAAGCCCAAGCCTAAAAAGGTGGATTTCAACATTGAATCCCCCGAAATAACAGGCCTCAGGGAAGCGCCTCTCCCCCGCCCCGAAAGCACTCTGTCAAACCTTGATACAGATGCAATTTCCACCGACGGACTGAGAGACAAGACCCTTGACGTGGAAGAGGGTCTGGGTAATATCAAGACGGTTGATGTTGAAGAAATTGATGCGGAGATGGACGAAGTTCTTCCCGACAAAACCGCAAATCCCGTTCATTACATACCCTTTGAGATACCCGATGAAGAGCCTGCTCCATCCTCCGACCCACTTGACCCCGACAGCTTTTTCAGGGACATTGACAAGCGCAGGAACAGAAAGCCCAAAACCACTATCGAAGCTCCCGAAGTAACAGGTCTGAGGGACGCTCCCGAAGCTGCTCCGGAAAGCGATATCTCGGATATCGACACCGATGCTCTGAGCACCGACGCTCTCCGTGACAAGACCCTGCCCGATAACAGCTTTGTTCACGGCGACATCAACGTTATAGACACGGACAATATCGACACAAGCTCTTTAAGAGACTGATCTTATACTAAACACAAAATCTCCCTATGAACATAACGTTCACAGGGAGATTTCTTTTGTTAACGGAGCTTGTCTATCTGAGCGTTTATCTCTTCAAGACCTGTGTTTACGGTATCAACAATGGAATCTCTTGTGGAGTACCAGTCGGTGCCGTTTATAGCCTGATTTATGCTGTCGCTGAGGAGAGTAGAATAATCGGAGGGAAGTCCGCCGTAGATATCACGGACAGGATTTTCGGAAGTAAGTCTGTGGACTTCGTGCTTCATCTCAACCATTTCATCGGACCAGCCATAATCGTTCTTATGCTTTTCATCGCTTATCTTGATAGCGCTTTCATCGTTGTAGGAAGCGATAACACACTCCATGAGCCTTGCAACACCCTCGGGGTTCTGAGCGCCCTTACAGAGGTTGTAGCAGTCGATCTCAGCATTGTAATAATACTTGTCAGCCTGCTCGTCACGGGGAATGGGGACAAAGAAAACATCCTCCGCAGAGCCGAATGTTTTTGTCCATATCTCGGGGTCGGACTCTATCTCGTAAAGTCCGCCGATGTAGAACAGCTCTTTGCCCTCACCCATGAAGTTTATCTGCGGATTATAGGAGAAAAGGGATTTGTCAAAGATAAGACCGTTGCTGTAAAGGTCGTACTGGAAGGTCATTGCTCTTTCAAGCGAGGGGTCCATAAGGTTGCTCTTGACCTTGCCGTTTTCCAGTGAAATTGAGGGAACGCCGCTGGCAAGGTAAAGAGGTGTGCAGTTGAACCAGCCGTCCAGACCGTACTGACCTGCATCGGTATCAACAAAACCAAGAAGCATCTCTCTGAACTTTTCAAGTGTCCACTCGCCGTTTGCGTAAAGCTCTGCGGGATCCTCAAAGCCCATATTTTCGATGGTCTGCTTGTTGTAATATACAACGTAGCCCTCAGTAGCCTGGCACGCCATAAGATAATGCTTGCCGCCTACGGCATACTGGTCGTTCAGGGACTGAACGCTCTGCCAGATAGGGCTGTCCCAGTCAACATAATCATCGTAGCTTTCGGTCATGCCTGAGATAACGTACTGGGGAATTGCCTCTATTGCGGGGAAGAAGTCGATGCCCTCGCCGCTGAGAACGTATGTGGAAAGGTCGGAGGACTGATTTGCCCATGTGGTGGGATAATACTTTATCTCTCCGCCGTATTTTTCCTCGAAAAGCTCCACGGAAACGGGCTTGCTGTTGCCGAAGCCTGTGGGATGCCATGGGTCATAGAAGGACAGCCACTTGATGGTCTTGTTCTCCAGCTCCTTGTCGGTAAGGGTCTCTGCCAGAGCGGACACCTGCTCCTGCTGCTCGGGAGCGAGAGTTTCGGTGTTTATCTCAACGGTCATCTGAGTGGTAGCCTCAGAGGTAGTGTCAAGAAGTCTGCCATGCTCACCTGAATCGGAGGAGGAATCGCCGCAGCCTGCAAAGCCTGCGGAAAGCATCACTGCTGCTGTTATTGCTGCTGTTTTTCTGAAATTTCTCATATCAATCGTTCCTTTCAAGTTCCTTGACAGCCATGAGGTCGCTCAGAAGCTGTTCATCATAAAATTTTGCATCAAGGCGGTTGTAGAAAACTCCTGTGATATCCCACAGAACGGGGCATATTCCACGGATATATGCCGCTTCGCAGACAGAGGAAAGATACTTTCTTATCATCTCATCGGTCTTGTTTTTGGTGGAGGTTCCGAACTCACCCATTATAACCGGGATACCCTTGTCGATAAAGGTAGTTTTCAGCAGATCCATATTTCTGTTAAGCTCGGCATAATCCGCATCTGTACCCCACTCGCTGCGTGCCTTGCCCCAGCTTGCGTCCTTATCAAGGATAGCAAAGGTGGGGGGAGTGTAGTAATGAATGGAAACTGCACATCTGCCTGCTGGGTCATCGGGCATTTTGAAAAGCTCGTCGCAGGTAAGCTCAACATCGGTGTTGTAGCCTGCAATGAGCAGGTGGCGCTTTTTGTTGTTGCCGCCGGAATTTCTTACGATATCAACGAACCTCTGGTTGATGTCGTTCAGGATACCGAAAGACAGCTCCTTATCGCCCTCACCGCTGCTGCGGTTCCATATCTCTTCCCAGCCGCCATCTTCATTAAGGGACTCGAACATGAGATAGTCGCTGTAATTCTTGAAATGGTCGGAAAGCTGAGTCCAGATGCGCTCATACTTGTACATACATTCATCTCTGTCCTCTTCATTGGCAAAGCGTGAGAACCAGCCGCCGTCCCAGTGGATATTGACGATAACGTACATTCCGGTATCAAGTGCCCAGTCGATGACCTCGGTAACTCTTGCAAGGTAATCGTGGTCGATGTCATAATTGCCTGTCATAAGATTTGACCACGCAACAGGTACACGGAGAACGCCGAAGCCGCTGTCGGCATAGCCCTGTATCATTTTCTGAGTGATCGTCGGACTTCCCCAGCCTGTTTCGTATGCCTGTACGGAGCTGAGTGACATTCCGCTGGATTCAAAGGTGTTGCCCAGATTGATGCCAACGCCCATATCGTTCACGATCTCGGCGGTGGTCATATCCCGCATTTCGCCCTTTTTGTCGCAGCCCGTAAAGCAGGCGGCGGACATTATCACTGCCATTATAAGCGGCAGTATCCTACGTTTTTTCATTGTGCTCTCCCTTTCTGTTGGCATTTCGTGCTTGGTATAATTAAATTATAATTGGTATTTTGGTTTGTTTCAATAGCTAAAGGGGTCGTTTCAGCTGACTTTTTGTGCATTTTTCAGAATTGTATTGTTGAAAATCTGTCAGCTTATCCGCTTTTTTATATGCAGCCATTCTTAGCCCGAATTACCATGAATTTGTTGCAAAAATTATTGACAAGTCACGCAGAATAGTGGTATAATAAATGTAATTGTATAGTCACAGTTGCCAAAACAGCTCGGAAGGAGATCTGAAATGTTCGTAGATAAGGCAGTCATAAAAATAAAGGCCGGGGACGGCGGCGACGGCGCTGTTTCCTTTCACCGTGAGAAATATGTAGCGGCAGGCGGTCCCGACGGCGGCGACGGCGGCAAGGGCGGAGATGTCGTTTTTGTCGTTGACGACAGCATGTCTACCCTCATCGACTTCCGCTATAAAAGGAAATTTACCGCAGAACGTGGTCAGGACGGTTCTTCAAGGAACTGCACAGGCAAAAATGCTCCCGACCTTATAATAAAAGTACCCAGAGGCACACTTGTTCGTGAGTCCGCCACAGGCAGAATAATGGCAGATATGTCATCGGACGAGCCTAAGGTGCTGGCAAGAGGCGGCAAGGGCGGCAAGGGAAATGCACGTTTTGCCACCCCCACAAGGCAGATACCCAAGTTCTCAAAGCCCGGCTTCCTGGGCGAAGAGTTCGAGGTAACTCTCGAGCTGAAGCTCCTTGCGGACGTGGGTCTGGTTGGCTTCCCCAACGTTGGAAAGTCAACGCTCATATCCGTTGTTTCAGCTGCAAAGCCAAAGATAGCAAACTATCATTTTACCACACTTACTCCCGTGCTGGGCGTTATCAAGCTCCAGGAGGGCAAGTCCTTTGTAATGGCTGATATCCCCGGTCTTATTGAGGGTGCTTCCGAGGGCGTGGGTCTGGGTCATGAGTTTCTCAGGCACGTTGACCGCTGCCGTCTTATCATTCACGTTATTGATGTATCGGGCAGCGAGGGCAGAGATCCCAAGGAGGATTTCGACATCATCAACCGTGAGCTGAAAAACTTCTCCGAAGAGCTTGCAGAGAGACCTCAGATAGTTGCCGCAAACAAGTGCGATATGGCAACTCCCGAGCAGATAGATGACCTGAGAAAATATGTGGAGTCCAAGGGACTTGAGATGTACGATATATCCGCTGCCACAACTCAGGGCACAAAGGAGCTTATCGCAGCCACAGCAAGAGAGCTGGAAAAGCTTCCTCCCATCAAGGAATATGAGGCAGAGGCTCCCACTCAGGCTGAGCTTGACGAGCAGGCAGGCATGGGCGAAAGATTTGAGATCACCCGTGGAGACGACGCTGTATTCTATGTGGAGGCTCCGTGGCTTGAACACATCATGCGCACCGTTGATATGGAGGATTACGCTTCTCTCCAGTATTTCCAGAGAGTGCTGCGCAACACAGGAATTATCGACAAGCTTGAAGAAATGGGCATTGAAGAGGGCGACACCGTTAACATCTTCGGCTTTGAATTTAACTTTGTATTCTGATCAGAGGTGGACAGCTCTTGGAGCTTTGGGATATTTACGATAAGGACAGAAATAAAACAGGCAGGACCATGAAGCGTGGCGAGCCTATGAAGGACGGGGATTATCATCTGGTAGTCCACATCTGCATTTTCAGTTCCGACGGAAAAATGCTTATCCAGCAAAGGCAGCCCTTTAAGGACGGCTGGAGCAATTTGTGGGATATCACCGTAGGCGGCAGCTCGGTGGCAGGCGACACCAGCATTGATGCGGCTGTACGTGAAGTCCGTGAGGAAGTCGGCATACAGCTCTCCCCCGCTGAGCTTCGAAAGACTATGACCATAGATTTCGGTCACGGCTTTGACGATTTCTACACCGTCACAAAGGACGTGGACATTTCATCGCTGAAGCTGCAGTATGAGGAAGTGCAGCAGGTAAAATGGGCTGACGCTGATGAGATAAAGTCGATGATAGACGAGGGGATATTCATTCCATATAACAAGTCGTTCATTGATGTGCTGTTCCATTTCAAAGACCATGTGGGCACAAGGACTGCGGCGGACACTACAGTTCCTGCTGCAAAGCCCCTTTGAAAGGACGGTGGCTGATATAGAAAAGCGTGAAGTAAATCAATACAGTCCCCTTACGCTGGCATTTCTGGGCGATGCGGTTTACAGTATGCTGGTGCGTGAAAAGCTTGTCATGACCGCAAATATGCCTGTAAAAAAGCTTCATCCCGCTTCCGTAAAAAGGGTGCGTGCGTGTTATCAGGCAAGGGCGGCAATGCTCATAGAACCAATGCTCTCGGAAGATGAGGCGGCGGTGATGAAGCGGGGCAGGAATGCTTCGTGCAGTATGAGCAGTGTTCCGAAAAGCTCAAACCCCGTGGAATATCACAAGGCGACTTCACTTGAAACGCTGTTCGGATATCTGAGCCTTATGGGCGAGGACAAGCGTATAAGAGAGCTGTTTGAATATATCTGGGAAAACACGGAGGTGGACTCCGAATGATAATGTATGAAAACCTCAATATGATAGAATGCGGCGGCGTCAGCTGCTACATAGTAAAGGGCAAAAATGGCGATGTGCTTATTGACACGGGCAGGGAGCAGTACAGAGATCACATTGAAACATGGCTCATGAACTACAATGTGAAGCTTATAATCCTCACCCACGGTCATGCCTCTCAGGTGCAGAATGCGGCGTATTTTTCAAAGCTGTACAATGCTCCCATAATGGCAAGCCCCCTTGACATGAGCCTTGTGAGTGACAGCTCATCACGTCCGTATTACATAACAAATCCTTGGGGACATATCCTGAAAAAGCGCAAGGATATGAATATGCGTATGCACATGAACAGCTTTGAGCCTGATATCTGTGTGGAAGAGGGCACTGACCTTTCTCCCTATGGCATAGATGGCGTTATAGTCAATCTGGAGGGTCACACAAGAGGTTCTATAGGAGTGCTGTGCAAAAGCTCGGTGGGATATGACCTGTACGCAGGCGACGCTGTGGCAAATCTCCCATTTCCCATGTTCCCCATGACTGCAGAAAGCCCGCTGCGGGCAAGGGAGGCTATAGAGAGGATCATTGATCTTGCTCCCGACCGCATACTCGTCTCCCACGGCAAGCCCATATGCTGCGGAGACAGATCATATAAGTTATTTATTGACAGATCATAGAAAGCCGACAGGCGGACATAATCACTTAAATTTATTTAAAGGAGTTTTTTAATATGTCAGGACATTCCAAATGGAACAATATCAAGAGGAAAAAGGAAGCTACCGACGGCGCTAAGGCTAAGGTATTCACAAAGATCGGCCGTGAGATCGCCGTTTGCGTAAAGGAAGGCGGCGGAGACCCCAACAACAACTCCAAGCTCCGTGACCTTATTGCAAAGGCAAAGTCCAACAACGTGCCCAACGACAACATCGACAGAATCATCAAGAAGGCTATGGGCGACGGCGACAAGACCAACTACGAGGCTAACGTTTACGAGGGCTATGGTCCCTGCGGCGTTGCTGTTATCGTTGAGACTCTTACCGACAACAAGAACCGTACAGCAGGCGATATCCGCCACTACTTCGACAAGTTCGGCGGCAACCTGGGTACCACAGGCTGCGTATCCTTCATGTTCTCCGAAAAAGGCATTGTTATTGTTGATAACACAGGTCTTGACGAGGACAAGGTAATGGAAGATATCTTCGACTGCGGCGCTTCCGACTTTACCATGGACGACGACGAGATTGAGATCGAGACTGAGCCTTCCGACGTTGGCGCAGTAAGAGAAGCTCTTGAAGCAAAGGGCTACAAGGTTATCTCCGCTGAGGCTATGCAGATACCCTCTACTTACACCACTCTCACCGATGAGGACGCTATCAGAAAGATGAACCTTCTCCTTGAAAACCTCGAAGAAAACGATGATGTTCAGAACGTATATCACAACTGGGATATGCCTGAGGAAGAGGAAAAAGACTGATTTTAAACGGCTTCAATACGTCGTTTGGCGGCTTTTTTCAAAATTGCATTTTTTGCTGAATCAAGGAAAATATATCAAAGCTATGATATACGCAAAGGGTAAAAAATCCGAGTTACGGACTTCTTTCAGCATATATATTTCGTATATAACGCTTCTTATTTTGTATATTGCAAAGTAAGGAGCGCTTTTTTATGCAAATTTCAAGCCTAATTTGACTGCTGCTCTTTTTATGGCACAGAAAAATGCACTCTCCCGCCGAAGCGAAAAAGTGCATTTGCCAATATGCTATATCAGCCCACCGATATTAGCTGCGAATTGATTTTAGCATTTGTATAAATTATATAGTCACTGCAGCCTGAATTTTCAATAGGCTCACCGTTCTCATCAAGCAGCTGGGCAGTAAGCTGGACCTTGTAGTTGGAATATGTTTTTCCCTTGCTTTCAAAAGCCCCGCCTGTTATTACAGAGTAGCTTGATATCACTTCAAACGAGCCTGCTTCATAATTCAGCTCGGTTTCCCTGTCAAATACATACTCATAAGAATCTCCGCTTGATACAGGGGCTTTGGCTGTACCGTTTTTGTCATAAAGCGTTATGTTCTCAAGATATTCCGCTATCGGAACAGCATCATAGATACCGCTGTCTGTCTTTTGATACAGCGAAAGCGTAAAGCTTACCTTTTTCGCCTTGTCAATAGCAGTCTCAGGCAGGTTAAGGACATTGTAATAACCCACTGCCGTGATCTTGTCATTGGTATCAAGGCCGTTGATACCGAGCCTTATCATCTCATTGGGTGAATTTGAAGGGAGATTGTAGCTCAGTGTGGCAGCCTCAATATTTTCACGATAGTATGATTTGCCGTTGCTGTCGCTCCTGCTTTCAGACATCTTGCTCTGCTCAATGTTATCGGAAACATAAGCAAGGTTTGAACTTGCCGACAATGTAACTCCGTAGGTATCGTCCCGATCCTTACGCTCCGGAAACTGGGCAATAATACTTTCGCCGTCCGGATAAGTTATCACCATATCATCGCAGGTAATGGTAACACTGCCGCTTATCAGCCGAGCTTTGATGTCCAAAGGAGCTTCCTCTGTTCCTCCCGATACCATTATCACTGAATCGGTGTTGGAGAAATTCTTAGCGTATTCCGTGCTGCCTATCTTATATGTGCCCGAAACGCTGGGATTACCCTTTATGCCCTTTTCCGTGCCGCTTTCGTCTGTTCTTGTGGCTTCAATAACAAAGCCGTGATACAGTTTTATCGAGTCATAATTAAGGTATGACTTGACATTTTCCGCACTTTCCGACTTCAAGGAGATGGTAGCGGTAAGCTCGGCTTTTAGCGCTCGGTTACTGTCGTTGATGACCTGGTCGCCGGTAGTCCTGAAAGTAAAGGTCTGGTCATACAGATTTCCGAGTATCATATGCACCATACTCTCCGATGCACTTTCGTTATCCAGACGTGAGGGTGTCATATCAGTATCACCGAGCCTTGAGCCGCATTTCATGGTGATGTTTCTCATTGGCTCGCTGTTGTCAGCCTTGGTGAAAAAGCTGATATAATAATCCTCATCAAGAATAAGAATACCGTCAGCATCGGTCATGCCCTCTTTTGCAGTAAGGGTCACGCTGTAGAGCAATGAGGCATCTGTATCGGATTCTGTCTTTTTTCTGTAATAATCGTCTCCTATCTTAAAGGTCGCCTTTGAAATATCATTGCTGCATTTTACAAGTGTTCCGTCGTCAGCTTGCGAAACTGTGATATCTGCCGCTTTTTTCAGCAGATCGCAGAAAGTCACAGGCTCAAATCCTTTGCCGTCGGAGGTGCTGAACTTAGAAAAGTCCAGCTTATCGTCAGAGGCGGTAAAAGCCTCGCCTATTGTGGAATAATACGCCTTGGAACCGTTGTTTCTGTCCACCAGCACCAGACTTGTATCATCGGGCAGGTCTTGCTTGCTTTCCAGAAGTACATACTTTCCGTATGCCGTAAGCAGATTTTCTCCGCCGTTGATAACATTCTGCCATTCCTCAGCAGTTCTCTTGTAAGAATATGTAACGTGCGCTGTAATAGGAGTGCCATAGTTTTCAAGAACAGGATTGCCGTCGGTATATGCGCTTACATTGTAAGTCGTTCCCGAAAGAGCGGCTGCCCTGAAATCAAAGTTCAGCATTTTTTCAACATAAACGGGAATGTACAGATGATATGCAGTCTTTGAGGTATCGGCAGGGTCAAGATACTGAATGTCTATCAGGGTAAACTGCTTGTAATTGCTGTCATAATCCATGTTGGTCATTCTGAAATAACCGTTTTTGTATTCCAGCGTCTTGGTAAAGTTCTCCCCTGATTCAAAAGTTCCGCTTGTCTCATTCAGTCTCATTGGCATTATGTCAACACTAAAAACACTGCTGCCTGTCTGAGCATAGCTGCTGATAGATGTATCATTTGTAAGGATATGTATAAAGCTGTTGAGCATTTCGGTGATTTTTCTGTAGTTGGACTCATTTATGAGCAGTACCGAGAAATCATCGGGAACTGACGCACCTGTTTTCTCATTGAAGGTTGTAAGCTTCCCCTCATACTTTTGGAAGACATCATTGTACTCATCGGCAGCATTTATGTAACCCATACCCTTACTGATATCGGCTATGATAGCCTCAACCGCCGATTTGTCAGCACCGTCGCCTGTAAGGAACTTAGGACTGTCGGCAGTCTTGTCAATAACATTCTTGGGATTTACCGTTACATAGGGATATGCTCCCATGTCGTCAACATTGCTGTCGCTGCTGATAGTTGAAGCCTCTTTATTTGCAGCCGGCTCATCAAGGCAGCTGCCGTTATAGTCAGCGTAGATACAGAGCGATGGAGCAGTATTTATGTTGTCTTTTTTGCTTATTATATTAGCGGGAATTCCGCTCTCACCTTTTCTTGCGCTGATGCCAACCACTTTCACCTTGGTATTGTTCTGCATATAGCCGCATATCTCACCTGCTCCTGCTTTTTTATTTTCATTATTTTTAAACTGAACATTATCCAATGAAATGTTATAGCCATATAAGCAAGAATTTTTAGCCATTTTTCCGACAATTCCACCCGAATAAGTGCCATCACTGTTCTTACTGTTATTATCATTGATTTTTATTACACAATCCGAGATTTTGCTGTTTTTTACAATCAAAGTGCTTTTATTATCATTTATTTTTCCAACTATACCTCCTACATCTTCTCCGTATTCGTCTGTGACTATTTCGTAATTCTCAATCAAACAGTTGTCAATTATTGTATCACTTGAAGTCAACCCTATAATACCGCCACTGTGCCTGTAACCGGTTATGGTATTTTTATTATTCTTATCACCGATTATCTTCACATTGCTTATTTCACATTTCTTTACACCCTCCTTGACCAGTCCAATAATCCCTCCGTTAAAAGCAAATCTCTTGACCTCTTTATTGATATCCACATTTTTAATATCAACATTCTGTATTCGGCTTTGAATATTTTTTGCAGTAGTATTTCCGCAGCAGCCAACAATACCGCCTAACATTGCTCTTCCTATTAGAGGTGCACTGATGTCCAGATCTTCTATGTTGATGTTTGTCACCGATAAACTTGTTAACACAGTATTATTGGTATTTAGGAAAGCTCCGATAACAGTGGCAGCACCAATACCAACACCATATAATGATGCACCTTCACCACGGCTTGTATCACCGACCAGACTTATTGATCCTGAAGTAATTGAACCCCTGATCAATCCTTCTGAATCGGAACTGCCATCGATCTTCACATTGCAATTTCCTGCAATTCCAATTATTCCGCCTGAAAAGAAATTGGCACTAACGTTCAGATCATCTGATTTCAAGTCTTTAATTTGAACAAGTTTCTTTGCAAAGCCGACTATTCCTCCTGAAACAAAACACGAATTAACACTAAGCTCCTCCAGCTGTATCTTATCAAGTCGCAAATTACTGCCTACACCTGCCAAAGCACCTACACAACTGAAAGAACTATTATTCTCATAAATAATATTTTTCTTTCCACTGTGATCTTTATAATACTCATAATCGACATGACCGCTGATGATAAGATTTGAAATTGTATTGTTTTCATTATCACTTGATTGAATAAGATTGTTGAACAAGCCCAATCCGGTTTTACAATCAACGAAAGTTGTATTATTGATGTTAATATCGTTATAATACTGATCATAATCTTTTCCGTACCTGTAAAAGCTCATATTCAGCTTAACAGTCGAACCGTTTCCGTTCAGGCTGTTGATGTGCATTGCCATATCAGCATCGGAGCTGTTGAGCGAACCGATACCACGGAAGCCGTCGGGAAGTTCATATGTGTTCTTGGCAAGGTCGATATCAAATGCAAAATTGTGGTTTGTCAGGTTCCTTGCAGGATATGAGCCGCTAATTGCATTTGTGTATTTGTATATGATGTACGGAACTGTGTTTTTCACATAAGCGTCAGTCTTTGCAACAGCATAATCAGACGTGTTACCCTCAGAGTCATCTGTACCTATATCGCTGTACAGTGCATGACGGACCATTTTATTCTCACCGTAGCTAAACTTGGAATATCCGCTTGAATCTGCGCTTCCCGCACCGCTCATAGAGATACAGCCCAGAATAAAAAGCTGCTGGGAATCGCTGATCTTTATTGTGCCTGAGTTTGTGTCATTACTTTCAAAGCTTATTTTATCGGCAGCCGTGCTGATATCCGCAATGGAATAGTTCTTTGTGCCGTTCTTCATAGTGACCCTATCTTCTGCTCCGTTGAATGCAGAAGTCTCGGTCACAGCAAAGCCGTCAATAACTCTTCCGATAATGGGATTACAGTAAAGCAGAGCGTTGCTGCCGAATATGTTATTCATGCCGGCGGTAATTCCCAAATGTGAAGCATTGTCCATATTGCGGAAAATAACTCCGCCGTATCTGATAACGCCGATGTATCCGCCAACAGCCTTGTTGCCGTAATTAGTACCCGATTTAATGTCAATAGTTCCCGCATTTGTAAATTCAACGCTTACATTATCAATAATGTTGTCGCCGCCGTTTACTATGCCGATAACTCCGCCGTAAAATGCAGTTGTGCCGTTTCCGTCAGTTTCATACTTGCTGTCAGCAGCTGCGGAAAACTTTCCTTTAAAATTGGCGGTTACATTAACGGTGATATCCTTTATGACCGCACCTGTGCTCTGATAAATAAGAGGCTGGACAGTTTCATTGGTTATGGCATGACCATTGCCGAATACCGCTCCCTTAAACGGCACATTTTTTCCTATTCCCACAAAGTCAGCCGAGGTTATGGTTACATCATTGCCAAGCATATAGTAAGCCGATGCAAGCGTCTTCTGCATGTCGGCAAGCTTAATACTTGTTGTGCCGTCCTCAGATCTAAAGCTGCTGCTTTCGGCATTCCATAACAGTACCTTATGGCTGTTTTTCTCCTTGCACCATGCTGAATAGCTGTTCTTCTGATAGTTTACAACTGCGCCGTCCTCACTGTCGCCAAGGTTGTTGCTGAGTATCTTGTCAAGAAGCTCCAGCTGCTTTCCCTGACTTATTATGTAGGGGTCATTGTAGGTTCCGCAGCCTGTGTCCAGCTCTGCCAGAGCGGTCTGATTGACCTTTATCTCATGATAATTATTTTCGCTGTAAGATGCCGCAACATAGGGCAGAAAACCGCTGAATCATATTCAGCATCTTCGCCTGTGGGATTGGTGTAGGAATCGCTCTTGAAATACATTTTCTGCATATCCTTGTATTCCTTGGAGCCTGATATTTCCATACCATATGCAACGTTATGCTTGGCAGAATCTTCGTCCCAGTCCTCATCACGCCTGAAATTATATGTACCCGAGCAGTTGCTTCCTGCTTTAAATCTGAAGCTGTTGAGCAGAATTGCCTTGCTGAAAATTGACATATCGGTATTATATGCTTTGCTGAGAGCTGCATTTACTGCAGTGTCGGATACCGCTGCTTTTCTGCCGTCCAGAGTAAGTCCGCTGAATGTGAGCTTGATATCCTTGGAGTTTCCATCGCTGCTGCCCACATCGCCGATAAGGCTTGAAGCGGCAGAAGAGATGCTTTCTGTCCTGTATTTCTCAGTAGTGCTTACATTGCTGAGTTCAAGGGCAGTATAGCTGTCTATTTTATTTATAAGCAATGGAGCTGTGCTCTCGGTGCTGTTTACTCTTATGCCGTCAAGAACAATGCCATTCAGGACAGCTTTTGCTGTGCTGTTTACCGAGCCCATAACAGTTCCGCAGAACATAGCTCCGCTGTAGTCGGAATCTGCACCGACAGTGCCCGAAAATGTGATATTGCCCGCTGTTATGTTTCCGTCAGAATTTCTGAAAAGTCCGCAGTGCATAAGATAATGCTGCGACCTTTCGCCGACGGCAGGCTTTTCACTGTTTACTATCTTATCATTGCAGAATGTGAAGACTGCTCCGTCCGCAATATTCATGCCTGACGGCATATCTACGGGATAGTAGGAATAGCCCGTCATATCATAATTGCCTGCGGGGATAGAAGTCTTATTAAAAGCATCATTGAAATACTGCTTGATATTGCTGTAAGCATACAGATTTACGCTCCACAGCATAAGCTTTTCGGCATCGGTACGCTCAGAAACATTCTTACCTCTGATAACATCAAAATCATAATAGTATCTGGAATAGGGATTTGCCTTTTTTACAGAGGTCTGATTCTGATAGGTATTACAGCCTGCACCGTCCATTGTTACAGCTCCGCCGCTTGTGTGTATTGAAACAACAGCGCACGTATCATTCCAAAGAACAGCATCTTCATCATCAAAGCTGCCCGAGCAGGTAGCTATGATCTCATCATAAATGGTATTTAAACCGATACTGATAACGGCACTGCCGATTTTATAGGCATTTTCGCTTTCTGTCTCAAGATAAAGCGCCGTTGTAATACTATCATATTTGTAAACGCCCTTATTTACAAGCATACCAAAGGAAGCAGCCGAAGCGCCGCTTACAGTTATTCCTTCAATATTTACGTCATATACCTTCCAGCAGCCTGTAGCATTGGTTACAAAGCCCGCAAAGTCACCGTTTCCATTCTGAGTGACCTCTGCGATTTTTACAGTGATACCCTTTTCGGTCTCAGAACCGACAGACACCTCACAGTTGTTCCATGATTCGCCCAGTAAAGCTCCGCCATATGCAGAGGTCACATTTTCGCTGTCTATTGTAATATTTGTCAGGAAAATGGTTCTGTCAGAGGCTGCTCCATTATTGCTGCTTATATTGCCTATAAATCCCCCGACCTTTTTACTGCCTGCTGTACTGCTGTTTGTCACAGCAGCTCCAAGCTTAACATTATCAGCCGTTACAGAAAACTTGTCATTCTGACCAATTTCAGCAAACGCACCGCCGCAGATAAAATTCGCATTGCCGCTGCAGTTTATCTCGGGTGATATGGTGCTTCCGCTGATAACAATGGCAGGAGATGAATTTTCTGCTGCTTGTCCTGCAATACCGCCCACAAAACAATAATTGCCTGTATTGCCTGACACATTTATATTTTCCTGTACAGTCAGATCCTGAACGGTAATGTTTCCGCTGTGCAATGCTGATAGTCCGCCGATATAGTACCTTGCATTATCGGTATATTTTACATTGATAATACCGTCAACAATTAAGTTATTGAAAGTAATATTTTCTGCCTTTGCAAACAAACCGCTGTAATAATGGCGGTATATTCTGCCGTTTCCATCGGATGCGTCACCTGCTGCAAGAGCTGTATTGCTGCGATAGCCGTAAGGCTCGCCTACAGCAAGGGTGATAGTATGACCGCTGCCGTTAAAAGTTCCTGTATAGGCATCATTCTCACCGTCGTCACGGGTAAGACCTGTTATACCTGTGCCCGAGAGGTCTATATTGCAGTTTAATGTAATATCCGAGCTTAAAAGGCTTGTGCTCGTTGTTGATATGCTTTCAAAAAGAAGCGTGCTGTCGGAAGAAGTTCCGCTGTTCAGCTGCATATTCAGCGCCAGAACGGCAAATTCGGCAAGGCTGCCCACTGTGGTTCCTGCTCTTTTTACGGTAACGGTATGCTCAGTCTCGTTGATATTAAAGATATTATCCTCACGAAGTGAAGAACTGAGTCTGAGCACCTCGCCCCATGTGCCTATATCATCAAAAGACGCAGCCTCTCCCCTATTGAGCTGCCAGCCGTTTTGAGCATAAATAAGCGCAGCTCCCCTTGTACCTATTATCTGTCCGCCGCCTGCTGCCTTTGTACCTGTGAGGTCAGTAGTGCCGCCAAGGCGCAGAACGCCGCCGTTCATATTTCCGATAACACCGCCGCCGATAAAATCGCCGTTAGTGTTCACCGTTACATTTTCGGCATCAATAAAAGCCTTGTCCGCATAGCCTGCAATTCCGCCAAAGCTGGTTACATTTTTGCAGCCTGATGCAGAAACGCTTACATTTTCCAGCCTGATATATGAATTGTCATCTGCCTTGCCTATAAGTCCGCCGAAATATTCCGCACCGCCTGCCGAATTATCGGCAGACACAGAGATCCCGCTTATAGTAAGAGAGTTGCTTGTATTGTCCGAAAAATATATGCCTATAAGTCCGCCAAAGATCTGCTTGTCGGAAGATGTTCTGTTAACGCTTATATCAGCGGCTTCGGTATTACTTTTGTTTATAGTCATATTTCCGCTGTTTTCAAGCTTTCCGAAAAGTCCTCCGGAGTTTTCTCCGTTAAGGGTGCAGCTGACAGCATATCTTGAGATATCAAAGCTGTTTTCAGCTTCCGAACTTTTATAATATCCGAAAACGCCGCCTGTAGCCAAAGCTCCGCTGACCGTTCCCGATACCATTGCGGTACCCTCAAAAGAAACAGACGCATTTTCCGCATAGCCCACCAGACCGCCTGCATATCCTGCTGCAGTTACTTCTCCCGTTAAGGCGAATTCATTGTTCAGGGTAAATGCACTGCCATCTGCCATGGTACCGATCATTCCGCCTGCGTTTCCGCCTGAGGAGGAAACATTGTAAGAAGCACTACCCGAAGTTATCACAGTCAGCGATGAATTTTTCTCCATTCTGCCGCAGGCAAGACCTGCGCTGCCGCTGCCCGATACGGAAACGGAATCTGCATTGTTGGTTATGGTAAGCTTAGCATTTACATTCTCTCCCAGTGTTCCTATCACTGCGGAGAAGGCTGCCTCTGCGTTCATCAAGCTTACACTCCACTGTGCAGTGGTGTTTTTTTCAGTATCATGTATAACGTGCTCCGCAAACAGCGCTGAATCGGACACATCTCCGCTTACAGGAAGTGACCTTGAAATTATAACATCGGTATTTATATTTGCAGAGTCATATATATAAGCAAAAAGCGGCTGGTCAAGGGTCAGCTTGAATTCTGAATCGCTTGTTACCTTAATATTTGCCGCAAAAGGATACTGGGCAGTTCCGATGCTTACAAAACCAACCAGATTATCAAGATTACCCGATGTAATAGCAATGGAAACATCAATATTCTGATATTTTGCAGGGTCTGCCTCATAATTTTTTGAATACTCCACAAACTGCTCGGAGGTGTTTATGGTGATAACATTGTCGGAAACAGGTGTATCATCGGTATTGTCACCGTCATCTTCGGCTGCATCGTCTTCTGTGCCGTCAGGCACAGTCGTGTCATCAGAGGGCACAGAAGTTCCGACCGTAACATCTGCTGCATCATCTGTCACAACAGTTGTTGTGTTAGTGTTAGTGCTGTCGTCCTGCGATACCTCGGTCACAGCAGTTTCAGATGAACTGTCCGTCTGCTCCGTATCATCGGGAACGTCAGCTTCACCCGTCACTGCGGTAACAGTCGTCTCCTGAGGGACAGTTGTAGTCTCCCCCTCTGCTCCATCGGCAGCACTTACATTTATTTCATTTAATACATACCTTGAAACGGGACTGCTTGCTGTGAAATTGCTTGCGATCATCGCTATCGCAGTTAACAAGGCTGTAAATCTGCTTTTTGATCTGTATTTCATAAGATTGCTCCTATCAAACGCTAAAAAACTTTACTGCGAATCGGCTTCGCTGAAATTAACGGTCACGTATCCGTTTATCGTCTCCATATCGGTATAAACGCCGTTCTCGGTCTTGTAGAACTGTATGTCATAGCGGTTCAGGCCGTCAGTAGAATCCACGTCAAAGCTGAGTGACTTCATATTTCCGCTTGATGTGACATTTCTCTGCAAACCGTTGCTGTCAAGGAAAATCTTGTTTATTTCAAGCTGAGAAGCGTCCCATGTCAGTATAACAGTACCCTTGCCCTGTCCACGTATGATGTAGTTGAAAGCATCATAACCATCGGCATCAGTCTCGGAAAAGCTGCCTGTCCATGTGGTGGCAGAGGCATTGTATTCCGCAAAAGTAAATGTTCTTCCCAGCTTATTGCCGTTTGCGGCACTGTATGAGCTGCTGTCGGAAGGCTCCGCCACAGCGCTCATTTGAACAGCTCCAACCATCTGCTTTGGAACGATTATCGTATAGGTATTTACGCTCCTCTGATTTTTTTCAAGAAGCTGACCCGATATCGTACATACTCCTGACGAGAAGCTGTGGGCGGTGCCGTCATTGTCGGTAACGGACAGTCCCTCTGTATCCTTTGAATATACCGACCCGTCAAGATCCATCAAAGTAAGGTTCAGAGTGTAGCTGATGTCATTTTCATTTACATTTGAGGGATCATTCTGCACATAGTTGCACACATTTATAACAAACTGTGCCGTGTCCGCTCCCTCTGAGCAGTAGATGGTCTTCATGGCGAACACAGAAGTTTCCTTGGGAACAAGAAGAAGGTAATTTGAAGAAAACGGGGTTCCGCCTGCGCCCTTGGTGGAAACAACTTTTTTGACTATATTCTGATTTATATAAACCGCACTTACCGCAGCGCTGATAACTGTCAGAATTATGACAGAGATCAGGACTGCTATGCCAATACGCTTTTTATTTTTTACATTAGTTTTCATATTTATATCACCGGTATTACTCGGATTTTTAGAACCTGTCTTCATAAGAAATGTGTGCGGATTTTCGAGCATAATTTT
>ERZ857922.2477-NODE-2477-length-18672-cov-16.952141_pt1 | contig 18672 bp, 19 predicted proteins | sample MGYA00519579_ERZ857922 | MGnify/ENA primary metagenome ERZ857922 (study PRJEB31778, sample SAMEA3449375) | human gut metagenome | biome: human gut; feature: human-associated habitat; material: faeces | place: United Kingdom | collected 2010/2012 ... | reverse complement strand
TACTACTGGTATCAAAAGTTTTTTCTTTTTCATATTGTCTATCCACCTATTCTATATTTTTATTATATAATTTATCATGATAAATTTCAATACTAATAATTTTATCTAGTGTAAAATTTGTGCTATTTTATTAAAAAACATACATTAAAATGTACGTTATTTGTAATTAAAATAGATAAAATAATTTAACTATATTATAAAATTTATCATAATATAAAAATACAATAAATAATGATGATACGATAAATGGTCCGAATGGAACTTCACTATCTTTTTTTAATACTATTGTTGCAAGAGCATATGGTAATGCTAAAAATGTTGAAAATATTAATGAAACCATTGCAACTTGTACTCCCAAAATCATCCCTATAATGAAAGATAATTTAATATCGCCGCCCCCTAATGCATCTCTTTTATACATTTTCTTTCCTATAAAACCTACTAAAAGCATTACTAAAAATGTTATAATGCCACTTACTAAAGTCGGTATAATTGTTTTATAACCATAATATACTGTTTTTAAAATTAATACTAAAACTCCTGATATTATGAGTGGTGAATCAAGTATTATCATATATTTAAAATCACTTACAAATATTATAACGCATAGCGATGATAGTATAAGCATTATAAAGAAATTATAAGAAATTCCAAAATATAAATAACTAAATAAAAATAATACTCCTGTAGCAAGTTCGCTTAAAAATACATCAAAAGGTATTTTCGTGCCACAATTTTTACATTTTCCTTTTTGAATTATATAAGAAATAAGAGGAATATTTTCATACCATTTTAATTTGTGATTACAAGCATCACAATGACTTCCTGGTTTTATTATTGATTTACCAATTGGAAGTCTTGTAGCTAAAACGTTATAAAAAGATCCCATTATTAATCCAAATATAAATATTACTATTGAAAAATAAATTGTCATATTAACCTATACTTCCCATCAAATTAAACATTGGAATAACAACAGCTAATATAATAGTACCAACTACAACAGCAAGTCCTGCTATCATAACTGGTTCGATAAAACTTTTTAACCCATTAATAATACTTCTATGTTCTTCAGCATAATAATCAGATACTGTTTGCATCATAACATCAAGTTCTCCTGTGGATTCCCCTGTTACAATCATATAATAAGCAACTTCTGGTACAGCCCAATGATCTTTAAAAGCATCAGATATTTTTCTTCCCTCAATTATATTATTTATTGTTCTAATCATTATTTCTTTATATATTTCATTATTAGTAATTTTACTTAATATTTCAACACTAGTAGTTATAAAAACGTTGTTTCTTAAAAGTGAAGCAAATGTTTTAGTAAAAATTGTTAGTTCATTGTAAATTATTACATTTTTTAAAAATGGTATATGCATGAAAATAACTTGCATAACTCTTCTAACTGCTTTAACTTTTCTATAAAGCACAATTAATACTAACACAATTACCGCTATAATAAGAGCAATATACACACCATTTAATTTTAAGAAACTACTTGCATTTAAAACAACTTTAGTAAGACCTGTTACCGATGCATTTGATTGAGCATAAATTTTTTCAAACTGAGGAATTACATATAATAATATAAATGTTATAACTCCAATAGCAAAAACCAATACAATAGTTGGATATGTGATAGCACTTATCATTTCTTTTCTGGTTTGTTCAACTTCAGAATAATAATTAGCCATATCAGTTAAAGTAGATTCTATGTCACCTGTAGCTTCGGCTGCTTTAACCATATTTACAAGTAAGTTTGGAAACATATTGCCTTGTTTTTCTAAGCATTTAGAAAATGTTTCACCATTAGTAAGTTCATAAGTAATTGCTCTAAATACTCTTTTGTGAGATTTCTTTCGCCCCATTTGATTCCCAAGTATTCTAATAGATTCAGCAAGCGTTATACCTGCTTTTAAATATGTAGATAATTGCGTTAACCAAAAAATCAAATCTTTGTTTGACATTTTTTGAGCAAGCATAGAACTTTCACCATACATATACATTAACCATTTAGAAGTATAAATTTGATATACATCATATCCTTCACTAATTAAGAATGTATAAACATCTAGTTTAGAGTATGCATAAAATATATTTTTTTCTACAACTCCATTTTTGTCCCTAGCAACATATTTATAAACTAAAGCTTTTTCACTTCTTACAGAGCCTTCAGTATCAAGAGTTGAAAGCAATTTTTTCTTCTCTTTTTCATAATAATTATTTCTACTCTTAACCCAAAATAATTTGTTATATGCTTCAAGTCTTTTTTTTCTTTTTTCTTCCTTTAATGCTGCTTGTTGTTCTGACAAAGTCATAAATCCTTGTTTTGTAGTTGAATATGCTCTATCAGCTGTTCCACTAATTACTGCATATAAATATGGAATTGATTCAAATAAAATAAATTTTATACCTTTAAAAGCAAATATAAAGATATAAGCAAAGTACATTATGAAAGAGTTTTTTATACCATTTTTTTCTTTTGTATCAGTCATACTCTTCGTACCTCCTTATTCTATAAAATAGTATAACATATTATTTAAATAGTTTCTATTAAAATTTAATATATTTGTCAATAAAAAAATATTAGCTTTTTATCTAATATTTTAAGTTATAATTATTTTTTTTATTTCTATTTTCACTTTTAGTATATCTTCTAGTAAGGCTTTTAATAAATCTTCATTCTTGGAATTTAAAAATACTTCTTTAAATGCTCTATCATAACGACAACTGTAAAATTTTTTCATAAGTTGCCCCTTTTTTTGCATAATAACAGTTATTTTAAAATAATGCCAATTGCAAATTTGCTTATTTGGAGTCCTTAAAAAATACAGATTTTGAAAAATTTTAGTTTTTTTATAAAAATATTATATGCAAAATAAAAAGTACATAACTATCCAAAAATATTGTTATATACTTCTATAAAATTATTTACTTCTATAATACTGATTTTTTTCTTAACTTCTTCTGGAATATTATCTAAATCATTATGGTTTTTCTTTGGTACAAATACAATACTTATACCGCTATTATAAGCACCAATAATTTTTTCTTTTAATCCACCAATAGGCAAAATATCTCCTGATAAAGACATTTCACCAGTTAAAGCAATATTATTGTTAACAGCTTTATTAAGTATCAAACTAAGTATTGCTAAAGTTATAGCACTTCCTGCTGATGGGCCATCTTTTTTTGTAGCACCATCAAGCATATGAACATGAATATCTTTTGTTTTAAAATAATAATCATTAATTTTTAATAAATCTTTATTAGCTTGTAAATAGCTTATAGCTACTTCGACACTTTCTTTAATAACAGCCCCTAAAGAACCAGTTGTTTTAATCCTTCCTGTTCCTTCATACATACAGCTCTCAATTTGCATAACCATTCCACCATAAGGTGTAAAAGCAAGGCCATTAATTTTACCAGGAATAACATTATTATTTAATATATTTTCAAACTTTTTATTACCCAAATATTTCTTTAAATCAGTTTCTTTTAAAGTTATCTTTAAATCTTCATTATCATTATTTAAAACAATAATTTTTCTAATTATTTTATCAAGTAATCTATTTAATTCTCTAACTCCAGCTTCTTTAGTATAATTATTTATAATTTCTAAAATAATATCGTTACTTATTTTTATATCTTTTGCTTTTAATAAATAATTTTTATATATTCTAGGTAATAAGTATTTCTTAGCTATATCAATCTTTTCTATTTCTGTATAACTAGATATTTTTATTATTTCTAAACGATCTAATAATTCTAAAGGAATTTTATTTTCATCATTAGCCGTAAGAATAAATGTTACATTAGATAGATCGAATGGTTCTTCGATATAATTATCTATAAAATATTTATTTTGTTCAACATCAAGAATATCCAATAAAACGCTAGCAGGATCTCCTTTATAATCTTTTACCATTTTGTCTACTTCATCTATTAATATTAAAGGGTTTTTGCTACCACACTTTTTTATACTTCCAATTATCTTACCAGGTGATGCTCCAATATATGTACGACGATGGCCATTTAATTCAGCACTATCATTTAAGCCGCCTACACTTATTTTACTAAATTCTTTATTTAATGATTTGGCAATTGAATTTGCGATAGTTGTTTTTCCAACTCCTGGAGGACCTACTAAACAAATAATTGGACTTATTATATCTTTATTACGTTTTTTAGAAACCACAAACTCAATTACTCGCTCTTTTATTTCTTTTAAACCATAATGTGATTTATCTAGACTTTTTCTTATTTTTAATATATCTGTTTCATCAGTAGTTTTATTATTCCATGGAAGATTTAACACCCAATCAAGATAAGTTCTTATTCCAGAAATTTCTGGGCTCATTTCATTAGTTGATTCGTACTTTTTTATTTCATAGAGTATTTTATCATAAGTTTTTTTTGGTAGTTCTAAGCTATTTAATTTTTGTAAATAATCATCTATTTCGTCTTGCTTGATATCATTATCGCCAAGTTCTTTTTTTATCTCTTTAATTTTCTCTCTAAGAATATATTCTTTTTGAGTATTCTCAAGTTCTGTTGATAAGTTTTCTTCAATTTGTTCATCAAGTAAAATAATTTCTATTTCTAAATTAATATCTTTTATTAAACGACGAGCTCGTTTTAAAGCATTGATTTCTTCCATATATTCTAATTTTTTTTCAATACTTAGTGGTAAAAATAATGCTATTTGATCAGTCATTTTATTAATATCTGTTTCATTTTTTAAATAACCTAAAATACTATTAGATATTGATGGATTCAAATCTATATATTTCTTTAAGATATCTAGTAATTTTCTTTTAGCCGCATTTAATTCAGCTTCTTCAAAACGTGGAAGCTCAATATTTCTAACACTACACTCTAAAATATCGCTGTCATTTACATTATTAGAATATTCTTCAATGGCTACTCTTCTTAACCCTTTTACTTTTATTTTCAAGTGTCCATTTGGAAGTTCAATTTTACTTGTTATCTTGCATACTACTCCAACAAAAGGTAAATCAGTAACTTCAGGTACTTCTTCTTTTTGATCTTTTGGACAAACTATTAATAACTCATCATTATAATTCTTTGAAGATATCATTACTATTTTTTTGCTTATTTTATTATTAATATCAAGTTTTACTTCTTGGTTAGGGATTAAAACTAGTCCTTTTAAAAGCATTACTGGTAAGTTGTTATTCACAAAAGAACATCTCCCTTCAATCAATAAAGCTTATTATATTTTATATAAGTGAAAATGTCTAGCTTATTTTTGAAATTTCAAAAAAAAATTATGATTTTATCATAATTAATATTTATACAGCTCTTCTAGAATAATTAGCTTGATGTTCGTAAGCACTTAACATACCGTGATAATTATTTTGTAAATTAGGAATTTGAAAGAAATGTAACATAACTTTATACTTTCCATTTACATCTTTATAGGCTAATTTTTCTACATCTTCAATTTTTTGACAAGAAACATATTGCCATTCATTAGAACATTTTTCCAAACTTTCTATAACAACTTGAGCCTTTTTTATAAGCATAGCTAAACTATCAGCTTCGACTGGATATGTCATTTTAATCCTCCTTCTATATAATATAAAACTGGTAGCAAAAAATTTACTACCAGTCGTTATTTTATTATTTTAAATTACCAATTAGTTCATCTTTTTTCATAGTAGAATAACCTTTAACACCTTGTTCTTTAGCTACTGCTTTTAACTCAGCTAAAGTCATTTTACTATAATCTTTAGTTTCAGCTTTCTTTTCTTCTTTTTTAGCTTCAACTTTTTTTACTTCTTTAGTTTCTTCTACTTTTTTAGTTTTAGTAGGATTTGCTAAAGCATCTTTTGCTACTTGTACTAATTTTGCAAATGCTTTGCTATCAGCAATAGCTACTTCACTAAGCATTTTACGGTTAATAGTTACACCAGCAATATTTAAACCATTAATAAATTTAGAATAACTTATATCGTTCTCACGACATGCAGCATTAATTCTTGTAATCCATAATTTTCTAAAGTTTCTTTTATTTGCTTTTCTATCTCTATAAGCATATTCACCACTATGGAATAATTGTTCTTGAGCAGTTTTATATAATCTATGTTTACTACCAAAATATCCTTTAGCAGCTTTTAATACTTTTCTTCTTCTGTTTTTTGAAACATTTCCGCCTTTAACTCTTGCCATTTTGTACCTCCTACTTAATTACTGACTTAATATTGTCAGCCATTCCTTTACTTAATACTCCCTTATTTCTTCTTTGTCTAACTTGTTTAGAACTATCCTTATTAGTTTTATGGTTTCCATTACCTTTTTTATAAGTTAATGATCCATTCTTTTTAACTTTAAAAACTTTGCTACTTGCTTTATGAGTTTTCATTTTTCCATTTGCCATTTTTAAACTTCCCTTCTTTTATTTATAACTATTTCTTTGGTGTTAATAGCATAGACATTACTCTGCCTTCTAATTTAGGTGAACTTTCAACTGTAGAAATTTCTTCAAGACTTGTTGCAAATTTATTAAGAACTTCTTGTCCTAAATTTGTATGAGCCATTTCTCTACCTTTAAATCTTATACTAGCTTTTACTTTATGACCTTTTTGTAAATAACTAGCTGCATTTTTAACTCTTGTATCAAAATCATGAATATCAATATTAACAGATAAACGATATTCTTTAACTTCTTTATTGCTTTCTCTTTGTTTCTTTTGAGCTTCCTTAGTTTTCTTTTGCTTTTCATAACGATATTTATTATAATCCATTATTTTTCCAACAGCATTAGCTCCATTATCGCTCATCAAAACTAAATCAAGCCCAGCATAATTTGCAAGTGTTAATGCATCCTCACGCTTTTTAATTCCCATTTGTTCACCATTAGGTCCAATTACCATTAATTCAGAAACTCTAATACTTTCATTAATTGGTAACTCATTACTATTTTTTGCTATATAAACACACCTCCATACAATATAAAAAAGTAGACATAATATATCTACTTCAAAGTTCAATTAAAATTCTTATTTTAACTTGGCTTTTGACCTATTGCCCTTTTGCAATCAGGTGAATGTAGATACATTTCTTTCCTTTTTTTATAACACCTAAGATTATATACTAATGTTTTACTTTTGTCAAGCATCTATTTTTCAAAAATATATTTTCTAAATTTATATTTTCTAAAATACATAATAATTCTTCATTTTGGTTTAATCTAAAATAATTTTCAATATTTTTAGCTTCTAGTGCATTAGCTAACGTTATCACATACCCATCAGTATCTTCATAAACATTAAAAAAAGTTGAATAATTAAATTTTAATTCATAAAAATGTGGTGAATCAATTTGACCTATATACTCAATATTATATGAAGTGCAATATTCTTTTAAAGCTTCATTAAATTGATAAACATCTTCTAAATAAATTTTTTTAGTTTCAGAAATTTTATTTAATTCAATAAATGCATTAGCTACTAAAGTTGTTAAACTCATTATTATCATTAATTTATTGTCCTTTCTTTTTCAATAAATTATATTAAAAGAAAGTATTTTTATTCTATCACTTGATAATATTTTAAAATTGAATTAGCTATATTTTGGGCAATAGCATCCATATTATTAACTATCCACATAGCATCATAATAATTATCATGATACGCTATTTCAATTAAAGAACCACATTTAATAAAGTCATCATTAACTTCACCTAAAGAACCGCTGGCATATTTTACACCGCGATCTGATATTTCATCACGATATGGATATATTTCATATAATCCATTGTATATATTTGAGGCAATTGATAAACATTTAGAAGTTGATTTATCTACATATATTTCCATTCCTTTCGTATCATGATTTGTACTACCATTTGAATGAATTGCAAAATGGAAATCACTTTTTTTAGCATTACTTTCTGCAAGCCACTGGTTAATATTACCACTTGATTTATTACGATAAACTACAACACCAGCATTTTTTAAATCGACTTCTAAATAATCAGTTAATTTATTCATCATGTCTCTTTCATTAGTAAATCCAACCTCACTAACTCCTTTGTTACCATATTGATTAGAAGGAGATAAGTAAACTACTAATTTTTTATCTTTTACTTTAAATTCATAAGTATTTATTTCACTATCATACATATTATCTTTTACAGCAAATGTTTTTATCGTTACATCATTACTAATAGTAATTGGTCCTTCATATTTTATACTATTAACAGTAGGTTTTGTACCATCCATAGTATAATAAATATTTGCATTTTCAGTATTTGTCAATAAATTAACTTGGCTATCTTTTTTAATAAATGTAAAATTTTTATCTACATATACAGGTGATACTGTCTTTTTTTCTAAAACATTGATAGTTACTTCATCACTTTTAGCTATTTCTAAATAATCTTTATAAGAAGCATTCAGTAATATTTTATACGTTTCATTTTCTTTAAATAAATCTGCCGATAACACTATTTTATCTTTTTCATAAGGCATGGAGATTATATTCACTAACTTATTTTTAGAATTATATATTTTTACATTTAAATTTGTTGCATTAGCCCCACCAGTATAATAAATTGTTACATCGTCCCATAATGTTGTATAACCATTCGTTGGATTAGTTATTTTAATATTTCCTACTATTGGAGCATTTAAATAATAATTTTTTAATGATATTACTCTATTATTTTTATTGTACAATTTAGCAGTTATCTTACCATCATATTGATTTAGTTCATTGTAATTAATAACAATATTTTCTTCAGTAATATCTTTTTTTAAAATAACACTATCTTTATAATATAACTCTAAATGATAGTTTTCTTTTTTATTAAATCCGTCGATTTTCATTTTAATATCTTCTTTATCTATCGAATAATTTTTATCATCACCAAATGCTGCAACTTGGTTTGTATAACTATAAACTTTATCAGATTTTTTACTTTCATTTTTTTTATTATAAGTAACTACTTCAAAATTGATATTTTGTTTGTATAACAAATTAATTTCTGATATATCGATGATATTTGTTTTAGAATCATTCTCATAAACAATATTATTATTTTCATCGAGTGCTACCAAATGATATCTGATTGCATTATAACATTTTGTTGTTTCTAGTAACAATTTATTTTTTTCTTCATAAACTTTTAATATTCTAAAATCACTTAATTTAGGAAATAAATAATAAATATATCCTAAGATTGTAAAAGAAAGTGTTATGGAAATTAATAGCATAATTATGAAAACTAAGGGTTTGTTTATACGATTATTTAATTTCATTTAATCACCTCTTTATTCTTGATAATTATATAATATTTTTGATATTTTTTAAAGTTATTTAGCAATTAATGTATGTTTTTGTCATATTATATTATAGGTGATTATTATGTTTGGAAATCAAATGGTACCAAGGGCTTTTAGTTTTACTAAAATACTTGGTGGAATTTCAAAAGCTTTAAACGTTGCTAATCAATTAATTCCTCTTTATAACCAAGCAAAGCCAATTATTTCTAATGCTAGAAATATTTTAGGGGTTTTAAAAGAATTTAATTCAAAAGATTCAGTTAATAATAAAAATATTATTGAATCTAATGATTATCAAATAAAAAAAGAAGATAACTCTTCTAATTCAAATAATCCCACTTTTTTTATTTAATATTAAGATATTTTTTCAAAATTTTATTTTCTTTTTTTATTTTTTTTCTAGCTTTAAATTTAGTGAATGGAATTTTTTCTAAAATTTTCTTATTTTCTTTAAACAAGTATTCATAATAATTTTTATTTTCTAATTTATATTTTCCAAACATTAACTCTTTTTTATTCAATTTTTGTTTTCCATGCTTATACTTAGATATTACGTAATAATGGTTTTTATCAAAAACAATTTTTTCATCTTCTAAATAATAGCGATTTTTATTCATAAATTTTCTTAATAAATAATGATCATTATTTGAAGATATAATAATTTTATCAATATTTTTAAATTTTTCTTTGTTACTTATTATATGTTTAATTGTTTTTGTTCCCATTCCTGCAATTACAACAGTATTTATATCTTTTACATTAATTTCATTTATTCCATCTGATAAAATACATTTAATTTTTTTAGCTAAGTTATATCTTGCTATGTTTTTTTTAGCATTATTAAGAGCATTTTCATTAATATCACTAGCTATAATATTTTTACATAGATTATTTTTAGCTAGATAAATATCTAAGTAAGCATGATCGCATCCAACATCTACTACTTTATCTTTTTTATCAATAAAAAAAGCAATTGCTTTTAATTTTAAAGATATCATTAGTCAGTTAAGAAATCCTTTAATTTTTTAGCGCGAGATGGATGTCTTAGTTTTCTTAAGGCTTTTGCTTCAATTTGTCTAATTCTTTCACGAGTTACATTGAAACGCTTTCCAACTTCTTCAAGAGTATGACTTGTTCCATCTATAAGTCCAAATCTAAGTTCAAGAACTTCTTGTTCTCTTTCTTGTAGTGTCATTAAAACAGATTTAATTTCTTCTTTTAATATTTCATTAGTTGCATAATCTTCAGGAGACATATTTCTTTCATCAGGTACAAAATCACCTAAATGAGAATCATCTTCTTCGCCAATCGGTGTTTCTAAAGAAACTGGATCTTGACTAATTTTAATAACTTCACGAACTTTTTCTGGTGTAATACCCATTTTTTTAGCAATTTCTTCTTCAGTTGGTTCTCTATTTAATTCTAGAGTCATTTGACGTTGAATTCTTGCCATTTTATTAATAGTTTCAACCATGTGAACAGGAACACGAATTGTTCTTGCTTGATCTGCTAATGCACGAGTTATAGCTTGTCTAATCCACCAAGTAGCATATGTAGAAAATTTATATCCTTTATCATAATCAAATTTTTCTACAGCTTTCATTAAACCAATATTTCCTTCTTGAATTAAGTCTAAGAATAGCAATCCACGTCCTACATACCTTTTTGCTATAGAAACAACTAAACGTAAGTTAGATTCTGCTAAAATATTTTTAGCCATTTCATCACCATTTGCAACTTTAATTGAAAGTTCAGCTTCTTCTTCAGGTGAAAGAAGACTTATACGTCCAATCTCTTTTAAATACATTCTAACTGGGTCATTAATGTTGATATCTTTAGTAATTTCTTCATCATCGAGTATTAAAGGCGATTCCTCTTTTTCAAGTTTTTTTATTTCTGAATCACTTGCATCTGAATCATCTTCATCTTCATTTACAACTTCTATATCATTTTCCATTAACATATTATAAATGTTATCTAAGTCATCAGCTTCAATATCTAGACCTTTTAAAGCTTCTGCTAATTGTTCAAATGTAATATGTCCATCTTTTTTTCCTAGTTCAACTAACTCTTTTTCTCTTTCTTCTAATGTTTTTATTTCTTTCATAAACTTTCACTTCCTATTTTCAACTCTATAATTTTTTCTAATATTTCTTCTTTTTTAGATTCATCAAAGGTTGTTTTTAATTCTTTTTTTAATTCTTTAATTGAATTTTCTTTTGTTTTCCTTTTTATAAAATTAATACTATCGTTAAATAATTTATCAGATATTTTATCATTTTTTATATTACTTATTATATCCATAATTTCGTCTTTTAATTTGGAACTATTAGCATATGTCATAAAATCAGCGATATTAATTGTTTTATTTAACTCATAATAGTAAATTATTTCACTAGCTATCATTCGATGTACTTGACTCTCAAAAAATCCTAAATTTTTAATATACATTTTTATGTACTTAGAATCATTCATCATGTAATATAAAATATTATTAACAGCTTCTTCATAAGAACTCATTTTTATATTCTTTATTTTATTTTGTTCTTCTTTTTTAGAAACAATATCAATATTAGTCGCTTGTTCTTTTAGTAATTCATCTTTTAAAAGTTCATAACTCACATTATATTCATTACTAATTTTTTTTAATGTTACTTCTTTTAAAATTGGATCATCAGAATCTTTTAAATCAGCAATAACATTTTTAATATAACTTACTAAATCATCCGTGTTATTTAGATTTTTATCTTTTTTCAAGTAATTAAGTTTAAATTCCTGAACTGGTATAGCATTTTTAATATTATTAATCATTTTTTCTACACCATTTTTTATAATGTAATCATCCGGATCTTTTTCACCAGTAAGTCTTACAACATTTACTTCAATTTTTTCTTTTTCTAATAAATTACTATTATCAAATGTAGCTTTTTCGCCAGCATTATCGTTATCAAGCATCAATATAACTTTACATCGTAGTTTTTTTATTATAGCAATTTGTTCTTTTGTTAATGCGGTTCCCATTAAAGCAACGACATTTTTTATACCACTTATATAAAGTCTTATTGCATCCATATTTCCTTCAACAATAATCATTTCTTTATTAAATTTTATTGTATCTTTTGCTCGATGATAATTAAACAAAATATTACTTTTTTTATAGATATTACTCTCTTTACTTCCTAAATACTTAGCAATACTTTTATCTTTATAAATTCTTCCTGTAAACCCAACACATTTTCCATCTAAATTATGAATGGGAAACATTATTCGATTAAAAAATATATCATATATTTCAGCTTTAGTAGATACTAAACCTAATTTTTTCATTTCATCAATGCTATAGCCTTTTTTTTCTAATAATTTATTTAAATTATTGTCATCAAAAGATAAACCTATATCAAATGTTTTAATATCTTCCAAAGAAAGTCCTCTATCAAGTAAATAATTTCTAGCGTCTACTCCTTTTTCAGTATTTAAATTATTTTGATAATATTTTAAAGCTATATCCATCATTTCATAATCTCTTGGATATTTTTCTACTTTTTTATAGGTTTCTATTTTAGCAGATAAAGTAAATCCCGCTTTTTTAGCTACTATATCAACCGCTTCATAGAAAGAAACATTTTCATAATTTTCAACAAAAGTAAATACATTCCCTGTAGCACCACATGAGAAACACTTATAAATTTGTTTTTCTTTTGATACGCTCATACTTGGTGAATGATCCTGATGGAAAGGACATACACCAAAAAAGTTTTTTCCTTTTAAAGTAAGAGGAATATAACTTGAAATAACATCAACAATATCTACATTAGATCTAAGTTCATTTAATTCTTGCTCATTAATGTATGCCATCTTTCCCTCCCCTAATTATATATATTATCGGTAAGATGCCAATTTCCTTTTTTTTATGACTATTTTTCGACATTTTTTGCAAAAAAATTGAAATTTTACACTTTGTTTACGCATTTTATGACTATTTGTTTTGTTTTGTCAAACTTGTCACAGGTTGTTAGATAAAGAGTATTTTTATTATCTACTGGTAGAATAATTCTACCAGTCTTATTTACAAATTTTATTTCATTAACATAGAATTTCTTCAACTTATTATTTACAATTAAAATTATTTCATCATTTTTATGTAGTTTATATAAATTTTTAAAGTATGCTATTTTACTAGTTCCTGAATGTGCAGCTAAAATATAAAAATCATTTGCAAAATCACTTTCTTTTAAAAATATTATTCCTTCATTAACATCGCTATTTACATATGACTTAAAATTTTGCTTTAAATTAATACTTTTTATAATAATTTTATTTTCTTCCCAATTTATTTCTTTAAAATTATTAACTTCATAATAATTAGTAAATGTTAATATCAATAAAATCAATATTATTTTTTTCATAAAAATCACCTGAAAATTATCTTAACAAAAAAAACGATAATTTTTTTAATTATCGTTCGACAAATTATTTAATATTTATGTAATTAATTCCCGATGAAATCATTACCGCTATTATCACTCCATCATACATATTGATAAAATATGTACAAATAAAAGTTAATATTCCTAAAACTATACTATAAATTATTCTTTCTTTTTTTATAGCTGGTGAAAAATTATTAATTGGTGCAATAAAAATCAAAGCAAATATTATCATACTATTTAATACAATTACATGATTAAATAGTATTTTAAAAATTAATACAAGCAAAAAATAGGCACTAAAACTAATTAAAGGTATTTCATTTTTATAATATTTATTTAAGCATAAAATAAAATATCCTAGTATTGAAAATAATATTGATGATGAAGCTACTCCAGAAATACCTCTACCAATAAAAATATCTAACAAATCATAAGAATACTTTTTTATCAGTTCTAAACTATTAGCATAGTTGTATTTATTAATTACTAAAAGAACTAGTATTAAAATCAATTTAAATAAGGCAACATAATTTAACCTTAAATTTATCTTGTCAAATACAAAATAAATGATAAAATTAAATATTATATTTAAACTTAAGAAAATTAAAAGATTAGTATTAACTGGTATTATCATACTTAATAAAATCATAAAAATGATGTTGTCACTAATTCTAAATTTTTTATTAAATATACATTCAAAAAAGCATGAAAGAATAATACTTATTAATGGAAATAAAAGTGGTTTAAATAACATAACATAATTATCTGAAAATTCCTTAAATACTAAAATACCATTTTTATAAAAGCCAAAAGCAATTAAAAAAATTAATGCTAATAAGTATAATTTATTAAGATTATTCTCTTTTTCGTGTAAATAGTTTTCACTCATTTTTACCACCTTCTAAATACTTGTTAATATTAATATAACTTGGGCAAATATAATTACATACACCACATTTAATACAATCCTCGTAATCACAATTTTTACCATTAATTAAATTAGACACTTTTATTTTAACTGGACATATATCATTACATTTACCACACAAAATACATTTTTTCTCTTTATATTCTCTTTTTTTCATTATAAATATAGAATCAATATCCTCTGTTACTATCAATTCTTTAGCATCACAAAAATGATTAGAAAGCAAATTATTTACAATTATTACATAATTCTCAGACTTGAATTTGATAAAATTAGTTATTATATCATCTAGTTTAGTATACATTTTACATTTAAACACCTGAGGATTTTCTATTGCATTACCAGTAATTGTTAAGAATTTATCTTCTACTATTCTTTTCCTTTTCAAAAAATTATACAAATTATATAATTCCATAATATTTAAATAAATAAAATGCTCATTTATATTTAAATATTTACATAATATACTTTTTTCACTAATTAAATACTTATTTGGTAGAAATTTAATATTAATGTTTGGATAAATTCCAACTATATTATTTAAATAATCTATTATGTTATAATCAGTATCTTTTACAATAATTGTAATTTCTTTTAATTCTAAAATATTACTAATATTATTTAAAATTTCTAAAAGTTCATTACTATATTCTTTTACTAAAAACATATAATTACCGACATATAACTGTTCTTCAATACAATTAACTATTATTTTAGAAAAATTACAATTTAATTTTTCATATAGTTTTAAGTCAAAGTTTTTTACCAATTCTAATAGTTGTTCCTTACTCATTTTGTTAACATTTTTTCTTAAACTAACTTTATTTTCTAATTTTTCTTTAAAGTCATTTTCTACAACTAAAAATTTATCATCAGTTAAGTTTTTAAGTCCTACTATTCTACCAGAAATAGGTGAATATTTATTTTTCAAAATTTCTTTTCCTTTATAAATATAATCTTTAGGATTTATAAGTAATTTATCATCATTTACAGGTAAATAAATATAATTTGGATTTAAATATTCAGTTACTGTATCTTTTAAAAGCAAACTATATTCTTTATTTAATGTAATTAAATTCATTATTATCACCTATTTAATTATACAATATTATATCTTTATTTTAAATGATTAATATTCTCTCAAGTTAAAAATATTAAAAAAAGAAAAAGCTATTACTTAGCTTCTTCTTGTGCCCTTGTTTCACGAGTAACAGTTATTTTTATAATACCAGGATATTGCATTTCTTTTTCAACTTGCTCTTTAATCTGTCTTGCAAGTCTAAATGATTCTTCATCACTAATTTCAGTAGGTTTAACAATTACTCTTAATTCTCTACCAGCTTGTAATGCATAAGCTTTTTCTACACCTTCATATCCATTACCAATAGTTTCAAGTTGTTCTAAACGTTTAATATAATTTTCGACAGAATCATTTCTAGCTCCAGGTCTAGCAGCAGATAATGTATCAGCTACTTGTACTAGCACTGAAATAACAGAAGTTTGCTGTGCATCACCATGGTGTGATGCTATCGCATTACAAACAATAGGATCTTCATTATATTTTTTTGCCAAATTAAGTCCAAGTTCAACATGAGATCCTTCGATTTCAAAATCAATAGATTTACCAATATCATGTAAAAGTCCAGCTCTTTTAGCTAATGTAGTATTTTCACCTATTTCACTAGCCATAAGTCCACAAAGATTTGCTACCTCTACAGAATGTTTTAAAGCATTTTGACCAAAACTCGTTCTAAAATGTAATTTACCAATTAAGAAAACAAGTTCTGGATCAACTTTAGTAAGTCCAAGTGATACAACTGCTTCATTACCAATTTCCATAATTTTAGTATTCATATCTTTTAATACTTTATCATAGACTTCTTCAATTCTACTTGGATGAATTCTTCCATCTTTAATTAAAGTTTCTATTGCAATCTTAGCTATTTCTCTTCTTAAAGGATCAAAAGAAGATATAACAATAGCTTCAGGTGTATCATCAATAATTAAATCGACTCCTGTAACAGCTTCAATAGTTCTTATATTTCTTCCTTCACGTCCTATTAAACGACCTTTCATTTCATCATTTGGTAATGTAATAGTGCTAACAGTTTGTTCTGTTGCAACATCTTCAGCATACCTTGACATTGATTCAATAATTAAATTCTTAGCTCTATCATGAGCTTCAAGTTTTGCTTCTGCTTCTTTTTCTTTAATATACTCGTTAACTTCCTTAGTCATTTCTTCTTCAACACGCTTCATAATTTGTTCACGTGCTTTTTCTTTCGAAAATTTAGCAATATTTTCTAATTGCTTTATCTCCTCTTTTAACATTTCTTCCATTTTGGCATCTTTTTCTTGTAATTCTCTTTGTTTATTTAATAAATTATTATCTCTCTCGTCTAAACAAGACTCTCTTTTTTGAAGCATTTCATCACGTTTATCTAAACTAGCTTCTCTTTGCAATAAACGATTTTCTGAATCTTTTGCTTCTTCTTTTTTTAATTTTATTTCTTTATCTAATTCTTGTTTTAAACGATAAGATTCTTCTTTTAATTCTGCAAGTGAATCTCTTCTATGCTTATCAGCTTCCTTTTTTGCTTCTTCTAATAATTTATTTGCTTTAGAAGTAGTACTTTTAGCTTTTATCACTATAGCAACTGTGCTAACTCCTACTCCTCCAAAAATTCCAAAAACAAGAGCTAAAATGGTACTTGTAGTCCATGCCATTTTATTACCTCCAGTTTATTATTTTTATTTATAGATTATTTATCTATATATTTATTATAAATTGAATTTTTCTTTTTGGCAATATAAAAAAAGCATGATATAATTAGTTTAATAATTATAGTAAAGAGGGATATGATGAAAAAAAAGAAAAAATTAAAAAAGAAAGTTTTGTATGCATTTAGTGCTTTTATCATATTAATATTAGGACTTTCTATATTTGGAGTAAAAAAATATAAGCACTATCAATACACTAAAACTTATGAATATAAATTATTAAGTAAAGGTTGGAATGAATCACAAACTAAAGAAATTTTAAACCTTTATAAAGATAATTTAAATGATATTTTAAAAAAAGATGTTAATGAAAATATTATAACTTTAGCTCATGAAAAATATTTTTTATATCGAAATTTGGATGAATATTTAAATTATTATAATGATAATTCTAGCAAAGATTTAAAAGATATAGTAGCCATTGTTAATGTTTATGCAAATAATGATTGGTATACACATGATATAGAAACTGATACTTCATTAAATGAAAAAATGCTTGTAAATAAATTTTACCATTTAACGAAAGATTATGCTCCAGATGATATAACTAATATTAGTAATACCTACGCTTATGATGGAAATAGACTTAGAAAAATTGCTCTTGATGCTTATATAAATATGTATAATGCAGCTAAAGATGATGGAATTAAATTAATTATTAATTCTTCTTATCGTGAATATGAGAAACAAGAAAATATCTATGAAGATTATAAGAATTGGTATGGAGAAGTAAAAGCCGATAAACAAGCTGCTAGACCTGGTTATTCAGAACACCAAACTGGACTTGCTATTGATGTATTTTCCTCTGATAATCAATTGTCTGGTACCTTTAAAGATTCTACTGGATATAAATGGTTAAAAGATAATGCATATAAATATGGTTTTATTGAAAGATATCCTGAAAATAAAGAATATCTAACGGGTTATGAATTTGAATCATGGCATTGGCGTTATGTTGGTATAGAAGCTGCAACTGTAATTCAAAAAGAAAACATAACTTTTGATGAATATTATGCTTATTATATAGAAAAATAAAAATTACTTATTTTCAAGTAATTTTTTTATTTCTTCAGGAGTTAATCCCGTTGCCTTTATTATATCTTCTTTGTTTATGTGCATATTCAATAACCTCTTTGCTATGTCAATTTTTTCTTGTTCTAATTTTTCTTCACCTAATTTAATGCCTTTTTCATATCCTGAATCTTCTGCTTCTCTT
>ERZ857922.2474-NODE-2474-length-18681-cov-3.791957_pt1 | contig 18681 bp, 6 predicted proteins | sample MGYA00519579_ERZ857922 | MGnify/ENA primary metagenome ERZ857922 (study PRJEB31778, sample SAMEA3449375) | human gut metagenome | biome: human gut; feature: human-associated habitat; material: faeces | place: United Kingdom | collected 2010/2012 ... | reverse complement strand
CTCAATCTCGCTGTGGTTTATCGGCTATAACGGCGTTACAACGTGGTTTACCAAGTATGTAGAGGCTGTCATGGGCGAGGGCCTGGGCGGGGCCTCCACCTGCCTGCTGGTTGCCACGGCGGGCGCTATTGTCTCGTACATTCCCATCGGTGCGCTGGCTGCAAAAATTGGCCGCAAGCGCACGATCCAGTGCGGCATTGTGCTGCTGGCGACCTGCTTTATGCTGGGCTACCTGCTGACGACGATGTACACCTCGATCCAGCCGATCATGTACGTGGTGTTTGCGCTGGTTGGTCTGGCCTGGGCGGCCATCAACGTGAACTCGCTGCCGATGGTCGTCGAGATGTGCCGCGGCAGTGACATCGGCAAGTTCACCGGCTATTACTATACCTTCTCGATGGCGGCGCAGGTCGTCACGCCCATCGTGGCGGGCTCCCTGATGCGGGCCATCGACTACCGCGTGCTGTTCCCGTATGCCGCGCTGTTTGTGGCGCTGAGCTTTGTGACGATGTGCTTCGTCAAACACGGCGACGCCAGAGCCGAGGCGAAGAAGGGGCTGGCGGCCTTTGAGGACATGGACAGCTGACCCGTTGAAAAGTTGAAAAAGCGCTGCCGCACGGAAGAACTTTCCGTGCAGCAGCGCTTATTTTGTTGGTTATTTGCTTTTCAGGTGGCCGTTCTCGACCTCGCTTGTGCCCTGCTCCATCAGATAGGTGGCGGTAAGGTCGGCGATATGCAGCTTGACGGCGAGGGGATAGGTGTTGTAGGCATCGCTGACGGCAAAGCTGCCGCCGCGCACGGCATCGTCAAAGCCGCCCATGTGCCAGCGGATGGCGATGGCCTCGGCGGTTTTCAGCCGCATGAAATGCTCAATTAAATACACGCTTTTTTCGCCGTGGCCGTAGGGCAGCTGGTCAGCCACCTGATAAAACGGGACCTTCTCCCACTGGCCGGTAACGTCGTTCTTGACGTTGCGGGTGCCGACCTTGTAAAAGTTCGCCTTGCACAGGTCGTGCAGCAGGCCGCAGATGGCGTAGCTCTCGGCGCTTTCACCCTCGGTGAAAAAATGCTGCATCATCGCATTGTAGACGTTGATGCTGTGCATGACCAGGCCGCACTCGCACGCGCCGTGAAAGCGGGTGGACGCGGGCGCAGTGAAAAAATCCGTCGTTTCCAGCCAGTTCAGCAGGCGGTCAGCGCCGGGGCGGGTGATGTTTTTGTTGTAGATCTCCACAAATTCGGCGTGATAGTCCTGCATACGAACCTCACAGCTCCATGTCGTCCAGAATGCCCTTCAGGGTCTTCAGCTCCTCCTCGGTCAGGCTGATGCCCTTGGCCATGCGGCTGCCGTCGGGGGACCAGTCGCGGATGTCGTACTTCGGCGGGTTGCCGTTCCAGCTGACCATATTCAGCTGGCGCTCCCAGCCGCGGGCGTTGGTGGAAAGAACGGCGATGCGTTCGGTAACTTCATAGGTGAATTCTGCCATGATTACAGACTCCTTTTATCAATAATACTGGGTCAAGCAACATCATAGCCGATTCTGCCGGAAAATGCAAGAGCAAAATCAATCGATCCGCACGGCCAGCAGGGCAAAGCGGGCGTCGGTGTCGGGGTGGGTGTCGCCGCAGGTCGAGAGCGTCAGCAGCTGCGCGCCGTACTCCGGCATGACGCCGGTGTCATACAGTGCCTTTTCGGTGATGGCCCTGACGCGGTGCTGCCAGTCCAGCTTGGTGTCGGCGTCAAAAAAGGTGTAGTAGGGCAGCGTGTCCGCGCCGAGCGCGGTATCCACCGCGGCCACGACCTGCCAGGTGCCGCCCTCGTACAGTGTGTCAAACGTGAAGGTCGGGTGGGCTTTGTAAAAATCTTCGTCCCGGTAGCGCACGAGCTGGCCGAACATCGAACCATCGTGCATATTGTGGCCGTAGATCAGGCTGTTCTGGTCGGAGAAGTCGGCGCTGTTGGCGCAGTCCATGAAGATGCTGCCGTTGTCGTTCCAGGTGCCGTCCAGCAGGTGGCGCAGGTAGTAGTCGTTGTCGCTGCCCTGGACCACCGGGTAATTGATATGGGTATTGGCCCCGTAGATCCAGGCGATGACGTCGCCGTTGGTTTTCAGCAGCTCGTCAAACTGCACCGTGGGGCACTCCGGGTCGCCGCTGGGGTCCTGGGTCGGGTCGTTGTTATCGCTGTCGCCGGGAAGGGTCACAAAGCGGTTGGCCTCGGAAATGACCTTATCGCTGCGGTATTTTTCCAGATAGTAGCTGCCCACCTTGTAGGCGGCAAACAGGAACACGCCCACAAGCAGGGCGAGGATCACATAGTATACGGGCTTTTTCATGGCGGCGTCTCCTTTTGTGGGATGGCTCTATTTTATCAGCTTTTCCCCGGTATTGCAAGGACTTTGCATTTTTGGTATAATAACGCAAAAAGCCAAGGGGAGGCACAGCGATGCTGATTTTTGACATGGACGGCACCCTCATTGATTCCAACGGGATCTGGCGGCAGGTGGACGAGGCGTTCCTGGCCAAGCGGGGGTATCCGTATACCCGGGAGTATTACGAGGGCGTGGCCCACACCATTTTTCCCATGGCCGCGAAATTCACCAAAGCCTATTGCCATCTGGAGGAGTCCGAGGAAGAGATCATGGCCGAGTGGATGCAGATGGCCGGGGACGCCTACGCCGTGCGGGTGCCCATCAAGCCCGGGGTCCGGGAATATCTGGACCGGTGCCGGGCGGCAGGGGAGAGGATGATCGTGCTGACCTCCAGCGTGCCGGAGCACTGCCGGGCCGCCTTGGGACGGCTGGGGCTGACGGAGTATTTCGAGCGCATCCTCTTTGCTCACGACCTGGGCATGGACAAGAAGGACCCGGAGACCTTCCGCCACGCGGCGGCACTGATGGGCGTGACGCCGGAGGACTGCACCATGTATGACGACTCCGTGGCCGCCTGCCGGGCGGCCCGGGAGGCCGGAATGCAGGTGGTGGGGGTGTACGATGCCTTTTTCCACGTTTCCTGGCCGGAGATGCAGCAGGTGTGTCACCGGGTCATCCGCAGCTTTGAGGAGTTGTTATAACAAAAGGACCTCCGCCGCTGGCGGAGGTCCTTTTGAGACTGTCCAAAAAGGGCAGCGCCCTTTTTGGACAAAAGGCTTGCAGTCTGCTGCGCGCATAATTTGTTCGCTGAAAGCGAACAAATTCCACACTTGCAGACTGAGAAGTGTTTTTTGCGACGTACACGCCGCCGCAAAAAACGGATTGCAATTTATTTGCCGCCTGCGGGCGGCAAACTCTGCGAGGCTTTTTTGCGCTCTTTTGTGGATACGCCGCGCCGAATCATTTGATCAAAACGGCCCTGTAAAGTGGAAATATTGGAAGAATACTGAAATATATACAGAATATTCATGGAAGATATTTCCAATAACTTCCTATGCCAGTCCACTTGCTGCGAACAAACACAAATGTGCGTGTATTGTGGACGGAATCAGCGGGGCGGAAAAGGGGAGGCTGACATTTTGACGGATTTGTACAGCACGGACGCAGAGCCAGGAAACTGTTCGTGAGATAAGTACAAAAAACAATGGGTCGTTTATCACGGTGATGTGATACCGAAGCATCGGAAAAAAGCACCAACCGGCCGTCCCCCCGGCGGAAACACCGGAAACGTTTCCTGAAAAAATCCTTGTTTTTGGAAGAAATTCCTTGCTTTTGCAGGAGAAAGGAAGTATAATTATGCAATCGGAAAGCGCCTCAACACAGCAGGGGAGCGGAACGAAAAAAACAGGAAGGAAGTCGATCGATGAAAAAGACGAGAATGCCGCAGCGGCTGCTGTCCCTGGTCCTGGTGCTGATGATGCTCATCAGCGTCCTGCCGGTCAGCGCCATGGCGGCGGAACTGACGCCGTCTGACCCCGAGACCGGGCTGACGGCCACCGATGTGACCAATGAGCTCACAGACAGCGACCGTCTGGCGATCTTCGAGGAGAACATGGACTCCAGCAAGGTGTCCAGGTCCGAGATCCCGGCAGACGACGAAATGGTCAAGGTCATTGTGCAGCTGGATGCAGACAGCCTGCTGGATGTCCGCAACCGCACCAATGCCAGTATGTCCATGCTGGACTTCCAGCAGACGGACGCAGCCAAGGCCCAGCTGAAGGACATCGCCAACCTGCAGCTCTCCGTGATGAACGCCATGGAAAGCAAGGGCATTCCCAGCTCCTTCACCTTCAGCTACACCTCCGTGGTCAGCGGCTTTGCCGCCCAGGTGCCTTACGGCAAGATCCATGAGATCAAGAGCATTGACGGCGTAGTGGACGTGGTGCTGTGCCAGACCTACTACACCGATTCCATGGGCTCGGCCACTCTGGGCCAGGCCCTGACCGCCGCGGAAGTGGCGGCCTACTCCAACAACACCCAGTATCAGGGCGAGGGGATGCTCATCGGCATCCTGGACACCGGCCTGGATGTGAACCACGAGGCCTTTGCCAACGCTCCTGCCGTGCAGAAGCTGCAGAAGTCCAGCCTCAGCAAGCTGCTCTATCAGATCAGCCAGGGGGAGGACGGCAAGACCAACGTCACCGCCTACAGCTATGCCGCTCTGTGGTATGCCCAGAAGCACAGCTCCAGCTCCCTGGTGCTGCTGACCGAGGACGACCTGTATAAGAGCGGCAAGGTGCCCTTCGCCTTCGACTATGCCGACGCGGACGCCGACGTGATCCCCTCCGCCGACGCTGTGGAGAAGTACGGCAATGACCACGGCACCCACGTGGCCGGTATCACCGCCGGCAAGACCGTGGACGCCGACGGCAGCGTCACCTTCGCCGGTCAGTCTCCCGAGGCCCAGCTGGCCATCTTCAAGGTATTCTCCGACTCCACCAACGGTGCCTCCACGGATACCATCCTGGCGGCCCTGAACGATGCCCTGCTGCTGGACGTGGACGTGATCAACATGTCCCTGGGCTCCAACGGCGGCTTCGGCCGGGAGGCCGAGGGCGACCTGACCACCAAGTATTACGACCTGGTCAAGTCCGCCGGTATCCTGCTGAACTGCTCCGCCGGTAACTCCTATTCCTCCTCCCAGGGCGGCGCAAAGGGTGACTTCACCTCCGTGTCCGACCCCGACACCGGCATCATCAGCTCCTCGTCCTCCTATGACGCGGCGCTGTCCGTTGCCTCCGTCAACGCCAACGAGACGGCGGCCTTTGTCACCGCCCAGGGCCGCGTCCCCTATCAGGACGTGTCCGGCCACGACTTCACCGCCCTGCTGCTGGGCAATGACAGCTCCAGGACCTATGAATACGTCATGGTGCCCAACACCGGCGACACCGCCGATTACCAGGGCCTGGACGTCACCGGCAAGATCGCCGTGGTCATGCGCGGCGGCCTGTCCTTCGAGCAGAAGCAGCTCAATGCCGCCTCTGCCGGCGCTGCGGGCTGCATCATCTATAACAACCGCGACGGCTATCTGCTGAACATGGCCGTGGATAACTACAAGATCCCCACCGTGTGCATCAGCCTGGCCAACGGCCAGATGATGGAAGCCGCCCAGGAAAAGACCCTCACCGTCTCCAAGACCGAAAAGGGCTCCGTGGCCATGAGCGACTTCTCCTCCTGGGGCCCCCTGCCGTCTCTGTCCCTGAAGCCGGAGATCACCGCCCCCGGCGGCAGCATCTATTCCTCTCTGCCCTTCGCCCAGTACGGCTACATGAGCGGTACCTCCATGGCGTCTCCGTATCTGGCGGGTGTGGCCGCCGCTGCTTTGCAGTATGTCAACACCCTGATGCCCGGCGCCTCCGATACCGACAAGCAGCTGCTGGTGAACCGCCTGCTGATGAGCACCGCCGACATCCTGTATGATGAAAACGGCGTGGCTTACTCCCCCCGCAAGCAGGGCTCCGGTATGGTGAACCTGGCCGAGGCCGTCACCACCCCCGCCTACCTGTATGTCCGGGGCCAGGACAAGACCAAGATCGAGCTGGGCGACGACGCCGACCAGCTGGGCGTGTACAAGCTGAGCTTCGTGGTGAAGAACCTCACCGGCTCCGCCCTGTCCTATGACGTCAATACCACCGTCCAGACCGAGAGCACCACCACCGACGGGCTGTACATCGCCCAGAAGGGCTATGTCCTCTCCGCCGACACCAGCGCCATCAAGGTCTCCGGCGGCGCCCTCAGCGGCTCCACCGTCACCGTGCCCGCTAACGGCGAGACCACCGTCACCGTCACCGTCCGCCTGTCCGACGCGGACCGGGCGTATCTGGCCAAGTTCCCCAACGGCATCTATGTGGAGGGCTTCGTGGAGCTGACCAACAACGACGATCCTGCGCTGTCCGTGCCCTTCCTGGGCTTCTACGGCGACTGGACCAAGGCCCCCATCTTCGAGGACGCCGATATCTATAACGGCCTGGATACGAAGATGTACGCCACCAACGTGGCCGGTGTTTACGCCATGATGTACGTGGTGAAGCTGGGCATGTATCCCTTCGTGGTCCCCGAGGGCTACGACACCCCCTCCACCTCCGCCGATAAGATCTGCGTGGACCTGGGCGGCGGCAACGGCGTCAGCAACCTGTATTACCTGCAGGCCGGTCTGCTGCGGGCGGCCAAGACCACCAACGTCACCATCACCGACAGCGACACCGGTGAGGTGTACCTCAACAGCGACGGCCTCAATGTCCGCAAGGCCATGTACAACTCCAGCTCCGCCGCTGTGCGGCCCGGCTATGTGGGCGAGATATTCCCCCCGCTGACCGGCATCCACCTGATCCCCAACAACACCCGCATGACCTACACCGCCGCCGCCTATGTGGACGGCTTCGATGTGCAGGACAACCTGAAGAACACCTATTCCTTCAACTTCACCTCCGACGGTGAAATGCCCTATATCGTCGACCGCGAGAACCTGCAGTTCCGCACCGGCGACGACGGCCGGAAGTACCTGGACGTGACCCTGGCCGATAACTTCTGCCTGGCCGGCGCCACCCTGTACTCCACCCAGTGGAAGACCAACGTCAACAACGGCAAGAAGGAAATGAGCATCGGCTCCAACTACTATGACGGCATCATCCCCGCCCTGAAGGCCGACGGCACCTCTCCCCGGGCTTACGAGGAGTATACCTACACCTTCGACGTTACGGACTTCTATCAGAAGCTCCTGCAGGGCACCTTCTATGTGGTGGCCTACGACTACGCCATGAACCAGTGTGCCTATCGCGTGACCCTGCCTGAAAACGCCATCACCAAGATCACTCTGGATCAGACCGCTGTGACCCTGCCCCAGAAGGGCTATGTCCAGCTGAACGCCACTGTGACTCCCGACGACGCCACCGACCAGAACCTGGTTTGGAGATCCTCCGATTCCAGCGTGGCCGAGGTGAAGAACGGCATTGTGGCCGCCAAGGCTCCCGGCACCGCCACCATCACCGTCAAGTCCTCCGTCTGGACCGACGTGGAGGCCCAGTGCCAGGTCACCGTCACCGACGAGGTGGGCGCGGACGTGCCTATGAGCGAGTTCCTGCTGAACACCTCCTCCGTGACCATGCTGGCCGGCACCACCTATACCAATGTCCGGCTGTATGGCTACGCGCCCTTCTATGCCACCGACCTGAACCTGGAGTGGACCTCCTCCGACGAGTCCGTGGTCACCGTTGAGCCCAACGGCGAGGGCGACCAGCTGACCCAGTATGCCAAGCTCACCGCTCTGAAGCCCGGCACGGCCACCGTTACCGCCAAGGCCAAGAACGGCACTGCCTCCTATGACCTGGCCGTCACCGTCACCGAGGCCACCGGCTCCGGCAGCTTCAACATCGTGGGCGACACCCTGGTCAGCTACAGCGGCACCGAGAGCACCGTCACCATTCCCGACGGCGTCCGGGTCATCGGGGAGAACGCCTTCAAGAACAACGACTACGTTCTCAACGTCATCTGCCCCGACTCCCTGGAGGAGATCGGCTATCGGGCCTTCTACGACTGCGACAACCTGCAGAGCGTCAGCCTGCCTGAGACCATGAAGGTCATCAACGAGGGCGCGTTCTACTACTGCAAGAACCTAAAGACGCTGGGCCACACCGACGACGGCGTCCTGCCCAAGGGCCTGACCTCCATCGGCGTCAAGGCCTTCTACTTCTGCGAGGCCCTGGAGGGCGACCTGGTGATCCCCGAGGGCGTCACCAGCCTCAGCGCCGGTATTTTCTATAATGCCTACGCCCTGACCAGCATCACCATTCCCGACACCGTCACCTCTATGGACGCAAACGGCGACCAGTTCGCCAACTGCACGGCTGTAACCTCCGTGACTCTGTCCAAGAACCTGACCGAGCTGCCCAAGACGGCGTTCTTCACCTGCAAGAGCCTGAAGCACCTGCCCGACCTGTCCAACGTCACCTCCGTGGGCACCAGCTGCTTCGCCGGCTGCGCCGCCCTGGAGGAGATGGTGATCCCCGAGAGCCTGACCTTCATCGGCGCCAACGCCTTCGCCCGCAGCAGCCTCACCGAGATCACCGTGCTGGGCGATCCCACCGGCCTTGACTCCGCGTTCTACAACAGCCTGAACCTGACCACCTTCGTGGCCCCCAAGCTGACCACCATCGGCAAGCAGATGTTCCAGGGCTGCACCGCGCTGGTGAACTTCATCGTTCCCGACAACGTCACCCTCATCGGCGAGAGGGCCTTCCAGGGCTGCACCAACCTCAAGACCCTGACCTTCCCTGCCTCCTACAAGGCCGAGACCCTGTCCTTCGGTCTGACGCCGTTTGTCAGCTGCCCCGCCTTTGAGGGCTATGTCATCGAGGACGGCGCCAGCATCGTCCGGACCGAGGACGGCACCCTGCTGGCCGGCGGCGGCAAGGTTCTGGTGAGCCTGCCCCGGGACTTCAAGGGCACCTCCTACACCGTGCCTGACGGCGTGGAGACCATCAGCGACTACCTGTTCTATAAGAACACCACCATCACGTCCGTCACTCTGCCCGCCAGCCTCAAGAAGATCGGCACCGCCGCCTTCCAGGGCTGCACCAAGCTGACGTCCATCGCCCTGCCCGATGGCTTCACCACCCTGGGTGAGCACGCCTTCGACGGCTGCTCCGGCCTGAAAACCGTGACCTTCGGCCAGAGCCTGACCGCTGTTCCCGCCTACGCCTTCAGCAACTGCTCCGCCCTGACGGCTGTGGACCTGCCCGCCACCGTGGAGACCGTGGGCGATTACGCCTTCCGCGGCTGCGCCAAGGCCACCGCCCTGTCCCTGAAGGAGGGCCTGACCTCCATCGGCGCCAACGCCTTCTACGGCTGGAAGGCTCTGAAGGCCATCACCATTCCCCAGTCCGTCACCTCCCTGGGCGGCTCCGCGTTCTATGACTGCAACGCCGCCGCTTCCATCGACTGCGGCAGCCTCACTGTCATCCCCGACCGCGCGTTCTACAACGCCAAGGCCGTCAAGACCGTGAAGCTCAGCGACAACGTCACCTCCATCGGTGAGCGCGCCTTCTACTCCTGCTCCCTGCTGGAGACCATCAACTGGCCCTCTCAGCTGAAGACCATCGGCAGGCAGGCCTTCTACTATGCCCGGAAGCTCCAGAATCTGGACTTCTCCGGCACCCAGCTGGAGTCCATCGGCAACAGCGCCTTCTATCAGCCCTATGAGGCCCGGACGCTGGCCTTCCCCGGCACCCTGCAATCCATTGATAGCAAGGCGTTCGCTTATCTGAACTACAACAAGACCGCCTATGTCACCGAGGTCAATATCCCCGCCTCCGTCACCAGCCTGGCCAAGGACGCCTTCTATCTGGCCAGCGGCCTGAAGAACATCGTGGTGGACGTCAACAACCCCGTGTATGCGTCCTCCAACGGCGTTGTCATGCTGAAGGATACCGGCGATATCTACATCTGGCCCCAGGGCAACGAGACCACCGAGTTCACCCTGCCCGCCACCATGACGGAGATCCCCGATAAGATGTTCCAGAACAACACCAGCCTGAAGAAGGTCATCGTTCCCGCCAGCGTCACCAAGGTGGGCAGCTACGCCTTCTCCAGCTCCAAGATCGAGGAGATCTACTTCGAGGATTCCGCCAACGGCCTGACCGTCGGCACCTTCGCCTTCTACAATTGTCCCAATCTGACCAGCCTGCGTCTGCCCTACGGCCTGACCAGCATCGGCGCCAACGCCATTTCCAAGACCGGCCTGGAGACCATTGTCATTCCCGACACCGTCACCGAGATGGGCGGCAGCGCACTGGCTTACAACGACAATCTGAAGAATGTCACCCTGTCCAAGAGCATGACCGCCGTCCCCAGCCGGGGCTTTGTGGGCTGCGAAGCTCTGACGGAGCTGACTCTGCCCGCCTCCATCCAGGATTGCGGCGTCACTGACACCTCCGTGGCCTTCAACGACTGCACCAGCCTGCAGAACATCTATGTGGCCGACGGCTCCCTGTACTTCAAGAGCGTGGACGGCGTCCTGTTCGATAAGAACGGCGCGAACCTCCGCTACTATCCCGAGGGCCGCACCGCCGAGAGCTACCGCATCCCCGAGGGCACCATCCGCGTGGGCGGCAACGCCTTTGCCGGCAACGAGTACCTCAAGAGCGTCAGCTATCCCACCACCCTGGAGCGTATCGGCACCAAGGCCTTCTTCGGCTGCGAGAACCTGAAGGATTACTACTTCAACGGCATGACCGCTCCTCTGCTGGAGACCACCGTTTCCCTGACCGGAGCCTATGCCAACGTGGCCCTGTACGCCAACTTCGTGGGCCTGTGGGGCACCACCGGCACCGGCGGCTTCGTGTACAACGACTGGGGCCTGAACCTGTACTATCCCCAGGGCGCTGTGGGCTACACCGCCTATGTCTGGGATAAGTACTTCAACACCGAAAAGGGCAGCGTCAACATCATGGACGAGAGCTACTTCACGCCCACGGACCTGACCGTCACGGAGACCGGCGTCCGCAACGCCCTGCTGACCTGGACCGCTGCCAAGCAGTCCAACGCCGAGGATATCGTCTATAAGGTGGAGCGCAGCGTGGCTGCCCACTTCCAGGATGATACCCAGGATACCTGGACCTTCGAGGGCTTCGAGACCCTGGCCGAAGGCCTCACCGCCTGCACCTATACCGATACCACCACGCTGCCCTTCGGCCGCAGCTATGCTTACCGGGTCACGGCTTACAGCCTCACCGGCGAGACCGGCCCCGCAGCCATCGGTTATCTGTATATTGATGCCGACCCCAACAACGCCGATGAAATGGCGGTGCTGGAGCTCATCAAGAAGATCGAGGCCCTCAAGCCCATCGAGAATCTGACCAAGGAGGACGAGGCTTACCTGCGCCAGCTGCTGGCCGAGTACAACGCCCTCACCGACGCCCAGAAGGAGCTGGTGTATAACTACGCCACCCTGCTGGCCGCTCTGGAGAAGGCCGGCCACAACCCCGAGCTGAAGAACGCCAAGCCCGCCACCTGCACCGAGGACGGCTACACCGGCGATGAGGTCTGCAAGATCTGCGGCGAAGTCATCACCAAGGGCGAAGTCATCCCCGCCACCGGCCACAAGACCGAACTGGTGGGCGCTAAGGCGGCCACCTGCACCCAGGACGGCTACACTGGCGATGAGGTCTGCACCGTGTGCCAGGAGGTCGTGAAGAAGGGCGAGGTTATCCCCGCCACCGGCCACAAGACCGAACTGGTGGGCGCTAAGGCCGCCACCTGCACGGAAGATGGCTACACCGGCGACGAAGTCTGCACCGTCTGCGGCGAGACCGTGAAGAAGGGCGAGGTTATCCCCGCCACCGGCCACAAGACCCAGCTGGTGGGCGCTAAGGCTGCCACCTGCACCCAGGACGGCTGCACCGGCGACGAGGTGTGCACCGTCTGCGGCGAGACCGTGAAGAAGGGCGAGACCGTCCCCGCCACCGGCCACCATTATAAGGATGGCAAGTGCACCGACTGCGGCGAGACCGACCCCAACTACAAGCCCGCCGTCAAGACCGGCGACGACAGCAACACCACCCTGTGGGTCATGCTGCTGACCGTCTCCGCTCTGCTGGCTGCCGCTGTGGTGGTCCTGCCCCGCAAGAAGCACACCCGCTGAATATGACGCCTGTCTCTGATCCGGAGACAGAGTGACCCGCGAGACCCGGAGACCGGAAACGGCCTCCGGGTCTCCGGCGTTTTGTACAAAAATTGTTCACAATCCGGACTCGCTAAAACATGCAAATAAATTATTACTGCGCAAAATTCTGCCGACAATAATAGACACTGTGTCGAATTGAACGATGAATGGTGACGCAAAAGCAACATGAACGATGAACTGTGCTGTTTTTAACGATTTAGCACGGTAACGCTTAATACACTGATGTGTTAAAATGACCAACTTGGTTTATACATAAATCCTGATTTGTGTAAAAACTCACAAAGTGTCGTTATAGCGCGAACAAAGTGCTGATTTTTGTTTTTGTCGAAATTTCTATAAATTTTGTGGCAAATTACACGACTTTTTCATTGCACTGGACAAGGAAACATGGTATAGTAACCATAGCTGTATCGGACAGGCCGGCTGATAGGGCATCACGGCGGCCCGAACCGATCCAGTACCCAACTTTACCGGTATAAACCGGAGAAAGAGAGAGTACGCATATGAAACACGCGCATACCCTCAAACGGGCGATGGCCGTGATGCTTGCCCTCGTACTGACGCTGAGTCTTGTGACCCCCACCTGGGCCATGAGCGGCAGCTCCGTTGCGACCAAGGGCGAGAACAACGGTATCACCTGGGAAAAGGTGGACAACATCAAGTTGCCCATCAAGGAAAACGCGGCTGTTGAGGAAGAAGCCCAGCAGCAGTATGCCGACACGGACGTGGTCCGCGTCTCCATCGTGCTGAGCGACCCCTCCACCTTGGACAAGGGCTTTTCCGCGTCCGACATCGCCTCTGGCAGCAAAAAGGCGATGAAGTATCGCGACAAGCTGGAATCCAAGCAGGATAAGATGGCCAAGACCATCTCCAAGAAGGCCCTGGACGGCCAGTCTCTGGATGTGGTTTGGAATCTGACCCTGGCCACCAACATCATCTCCGCCAACGTTCAGTATGGCCAGATCGAGAAGATCGAGAAGATCAAGGGTGTTGATTCCGTCCTGATCGAGACGCAGTATGAGCCTTGCGTGGTCAAGGAGTCGGAGACCACCGACCCCAACATGGCTACCTCCTCTTCCATGATCGGCTCCAGCGTTGCCTGGGCTGACGGTTACACCGGCGCAGGCTCCAAGGTGGCCATCATTGATACCGGCGCTGACACCGATCACCCCTCCCTCAACGGCGCTGCCTACAGCTACGCTGTCAAGGGCCTGGGCATCACCCCCGTCACCGCTGCGGATTACGCTGACAAGCTGGAGAAGCTCAACGCCCTCAAGAAGAACGGCGACCTGAAGGCCTCCGACCTGTATGTCAGCGCCAAGATCCCCTTCGGCTTCAACTACATTGACGCCGATCTGGATGTCACCCACGACAACGACAAGCAGGGTGACCATGGCTCCCACGTCACCGGTATTGCCGCCGGCAACCGCTACATTGAGCAGGCCGACGGGTCCTTCGCTCCCGCTCTGGATACCGCCCTGACCCAGGGTGTTGCCCCTGATGCCCAGGTGTACACCATGAAGGTCTTCGGTAAGGGCGGCGGCGCTTACGACTCCGACTACATGGCCGCCATCGAGGATGCCATGATCCTGGGCTGCGATTCCGCCAACCTGTCTCTGGGCAGCGGCAACCCCGGCTATTCCCGCCAGTCTGACGCCAAGTACCAGGCCATCCTGGAGGCTGTTGTCAACAGCGGTATGGTCGTTGCCATGTCCGCCGGTAACTCCGGCCACTGGTTCGAGAACACCCCCTATGCCTATCCCTACGCCGAGAGCGTCAGCTGGGCCACCAACGGCAGCCCCGGCTCCTACACCAACTCTCTGGGCGTTGCCTCCGTGGATAACGTGGGCTCCACCGGCAACTATATTGAGTTCGCCGGCACCAAGATGTTCTACAACGACACCTCCGAGGCTCCCATCCAGCCCATGACCGCTCTGGCCGGTGAGCAGCGCTTCGTGTATGTGGACGCTGTCGGTAACCCCGAGGACTTCGCCGCTGCGGGCGATGAGCTCAAGGGCGCCATTGCCATGTGCAACCGCGGTGAAATCAACTTCACCGCCAAGGGCAACAACGCCGTTGCCGCCGGCGCCATCGGCACCATCGTGGTCAACAACGCGGCGGGCACCATCAATATGTCCACCGACGGCTACACCGGCACTGCTCCTTACGTCTCCCTGCTGATGTCTGACGGCCTGATCATCAAGGCCAATGCCGAAAAGAAGGAAGCCAACGGCGTGACCTACTATGTGGGCAAGCTCACCGTGGGCGCCAAGCCCGGCGTGAACGTTCAGACCGCCGACTATTACACCATGAGCGACTTCTCCTCCTGGGGCATTCCCGGCTCCCTGGAGCTGAAGCCCGAGATCACCGCTCCTGGCGGCAATATCTACTCCCTGCAGAATGGCGGCGGCTACCAGAATATGTCCGGTACCTCCATGGCCTCTCCCCAGGTTGCCGGTATGGCCGCTGTGGTGGCCCAGTACATCCGCGCCAACAAGCTGACGGAGAAGACCGGTCTCACCGCCCGTGCTCTGGCTCAGTCCCTGCTGATGTCCACCGCTGTCCCCATGTATCAGGATTACGGCGAGGGCAAGTATGGCTACTATTCCGTTATGCAGCAGGGCGCCGGCCTTGCCAATGTGGGCGCTGCCGTTTCCGCCGGCACCTACATCAAGATGGATAAGAACGCCAACGCCGGCGCTGCCGACGGTAAGGTCAAGGTGGAGCTGGGCGACGATCCCGCCCGCACCGGCGAGTACAGCTTCGGCTTCACCATCTACAACCTGAAGGATGCTGCGACCTCCTTCAACCTCAGCGCCGACTTCTTCACCCAGAATGTCTTCGCCAATCAGTTCGAGGACGGCTCCGTGGTGAACTTCGAGGACACCTGGACCACCGACCTGACCTCCAACGTCACCTGGACCGTGGACGGCCAGATGGTGGAGATGACCGCTCCCGAGGGTCTTGCCAACTGCGACTTCAACGGCGACGGCAAGGTCACCAAGGCCGACGGCCAGGCGCTCCTGGACTATGTCACCGGCGTCCTGGATTCCATCTCCAATAAGGACAACGCCGACTTCGACAACGACGGCAACATCGACACCTACGATGCTTACCTGTTCTTCCAGCAGCTGAACAAGAGCACCGTGGAGATCCCCGCAAACGGCAGCATCCATGTGGAAGTCAATGCCAAGGTCCTGGGCCTGGACGAGTATGACAAGGCCAGCGACAACGCCGGCACCTATGTCGAGGGTTATGTGTACGCCGACGAGGTTGCCTCCGCCGAGGGTGTCAAGGGCGACAGCCACTCCATCCCCGTCCTGGGCTACTACGGCAACTGGACCGATCCCTCCATGTTCGATATCGGCAGCTATCTGGAGTATCATGAGGCCAAGACCGAGTCCCGTGTGCCTTACATGTACGCCTACAACAAGAACGCCACCAAGTATCAGGCCCTGACCGTCCAGTACGCTGGCGATTCCGGCATGTACTACTTCGGCGGCAATCCTTACGTGGATGAGACCTATGATCCCAACCGCGCCGCCATCAACCCGGATACCACCGTCTTTGCCCGTGCTACCTTCTCCCTGATCCGCAACGCTGCGGATTCCCGGGCGACCATCACCGGCGAGAACGGCACTGTCTACTATGATAAGGCGTCCGGTTCTCCCACCGCTGGCGCTTACTACTACAGCAACGGCGGCAGCTGGCGCAATGCTCAGGGCTACATCGGTATCAACAATGCCCCCACCAAGGCTGCTGAGGGTGAGAAGATCACCGTCAAGGTCACCGAGGCTCCCGAGTACTATGTGACCTACGATGCCGAGGGCAATGCCACCACCAACTGGGATGCCCTGGGCGATGGCGCCAGCCGGACCTACACCGCTTATGTCGACCGGACCGAGCCTGTCCTGTCCAACGTGTACTTCAAGGAAGACGTTGAGACCGGCACCCGCAGCCTGGTCCTGACCGCTCAGGACAACCGCTATGTGGCGGCCGCCTTCCTGATCGACTATGACAAGATGTCCATTCTGGACCGCACCGCCGGCTCCCCCGAGGGTGCTGCCGAGGGCGCTGCCACGGATATCTCCCTGGATCTGAGCAAGGCCGAGGGCGTTGACCACCTGCTGGTTCAGGTCGCCGACTACGCCGACAACACCGCCACCTACAAGATCAACCTCAACAAGGAAGAGCTCAGCGGCCCCGTGTCCGTGACTCTGGATAAGCAGTCCATCAAGATGTACAAGGGCGGCACTGCTGCTCTGAACGCTGAGGTCAGCCCCTTCGGCGTGAAGCCCGATGGCGTGACCTGGAAGTCCTCCGATGAGACTGTCGCCACCGTCAACGAGCGCGGCATCATCACCGGCGTCAACAAGGGTACTGCCACCATCACGGCGGCCTCCATCAAGGATCCCACCGCCACCGCCTCCTGCGTGGTCACCGTCCAGACCGTGGACACCACCCTGGTGGGCGCGCTGATGGATACCAACGGCGATGCCCAGTTCTACACCTGGGATATGGAGCACGACACCACCTGGAAGAAGCTGGTGAACTTCGAAACCACCAAGAGCGTGTCTGCCTCCACCTTCGACGCCCGCACCGGCAACGTCTATCTGCAGGATGGCAGCTTCAACATCAACAAGATGGACCTGGATACCGGTAAGACCCTGGCTACCTATCCCGGCTTCGAGGGCGAAATCCCCATGTGGGATATGGAGTACAGCCTGGTTTACTCCACCGAGGCCAAGCCCATGCTGGCCAGCGTGTACGCCACCTACTTCATGTCTCCCAAGCCGGTGGATAACCTGGATCTGTCCGCTTTCGACCTCGGACTGTATCTGTGGCTCTTTGCCGACGCTTCCTACTTCACCGCCGTTACCTCTCTGGGTGCCAACAAGATCGACACCGATAAAGACGGCGTGAAGGATACCGACACTGAGCTGTTCCTGGCGCTGGATGACGCCGGCAACATCTGGACCATGAATGTTTATCCCACGGTGGATGAGAAGACCGGCAAGGACACCTGGGGCGCCTCCTTCGGTATCCTGGAGTCCAACCTGGCTAACGTTGGCTACGCTGCCAACCCCACCGATGACGGCGATCTGTATGACTCCCTGTATGCCACCGTCGAGGGCCAGGAACTGGTTCTGTACCTGGCCAACTTCACCGGCGACGCCAGCCATGTCTACCGCATCCTCCTGAATGAGGACACTGGTAAGTGGGAAGCTGCCGACATCGGCAACTTCGGCGACGGCGTGTGGCCTGCCACCCTGGTGGGCACCATGTACCACGCCAATGAGGACGCCGCCAAGGCCGTGAACGCTGCCATGAGCAAGACCACCGTCCACACCGCTCAGGCTGTGGAGATGACCCCCGCTCAGATCCAGCGCTACAACGGCGCCGAGACCCAGGCTGCCAAGGGCTCCCTGAACACCGCTGCCCCCGTGGCTGCCGTGGTGAACCTGCCCATGGGCGACGCTGCTGAGAACGCCACCGCCTCCAACGTCACCGTGTCCGCCGATGAGAAGACCGTCACCGTCAACGTCCTGGCCAAGGATGCTGCCACCAACGGCCTGTTCACCGTGGATTACGACGCCGCCAACCTGACCCTGACCAACGTGGCCTTCAACACCCAGTACAGCTCCTACAAGGATGCTTCCGGCAAGGTCACCCTGGGCTATGTGGACCTCAACGGCGTGGCCGCCGGTTCCACCGTGGCCACCCTGACCTTCACCGTCAAGGATCCCACCGCTCTGGACAAGATCAACGTCACCGTTACCGAGACCGAGCGCAACGATCAGACCGTGAACAACGCCGAGACTCTGACTGCTGACCTGCACACCGAGACCGAGACCGTGAACGCCAAGGCCGCCACCTGCACCGAGGATGGCTACACCGGCGACGTGGTCTGCAAGGCCTGCGGCAAGGTCATCACCAAGGGCGAGGTCATCCCCGCTCTGGGTCACAAGATCGAGCTGGTGGGTGCCAAGGCTGCCACCTGCACCGAGGACGGCTACACCGGCGACGAAGTCTGCACCGTCTGCGGCGAGATTGTGAAGAAGGGCGAGGTCATCCCCGCTCTGGGTCACAAGATCAAGCTGGTGGGTGCTAAGGAGCCCACCTGCACCGAGGACGGCTACACCGGCGACGAAGTCTGCACCATCTGCGGCGAGATTGTGAAGAAGGGCGAGGTCATCAAGGCCACCGGCCATCAGTACAAGGATGGCAAGTGCACCGTCTGCGGCGCCGCTGATCCCAACTACAAGCCCGCTGTCAAGACTGGCGACGAGAGCAACACCGCCCTGTGGGTCCTGGTGATGGCTTCCGCTGCTCTGCTGGCTGCCGCTGTTGTGGTTCTGCCCCGCAAGAAGCACTCCCGCTAAACGGAAAAACAGCCTGGGATGATCCCCATCCCACGAGCTGAGATGCCCCACCCCCTATAGAGCCAGCCCCCGGCGGATTCCGCCGGGGGCTGGCGCGTGTATGCTCCAATGAGAAGGGGAGGGGTGCAAAGACGGAAAGGAAGATAGTTACGAAAGAAACCCATCAGGGGTGTCTTTCGTTTGCAAT
>ERZ857922.2473-NODE-2473-length-18698-cov-5.490801_pt1 | contig 18698 bp, 18 predicted proteins | sample MGYA00519579_ERZ857922 | MGnify/ENA primary metagenome ERZ857922 (study PRJEB31778, sample SAMEA3449375) | human gut metagenome | biome: human gut; feature: human-associated habitat; material: faeces | place: United Kingdom | collected 2010/2012 ... | reverse complement strand
CGCTTTTGGCCACGGCCCGTGCCAGCGCTTCCGCGAGGTTGCCGCTGCCGATGATGACGACGGAACGGATCATGGATCAGATATCGATTAGGAGTACATTGGCCTGCGACCGCCGTGCGGCGGCGCGAATATCGGCAAGCAACTCGCCGACGACCTTCATTTCGGGTGAATCGCGGAAGTCGAGCGCCGAATCTCCGTGGCTCTCGACCTGTTCCAACACGTCGTAGAGCGTCAGCGCATGGATGTCTACCGCCGGAGAGAAGAGGGTTTCGCGGTCGTCGGACTCGCTGCGCACGGCCACCAGCAGCCGCGCCGTGACCAGCGAAAAGAGCACGTCGTTGACGATGCGCGTCGGCAGCCGCAGCGCAGTATGGATCTCGACGGCCGAAACGGGACCGTGGCCGTCGCGGAAGATGCGCGCCACGTGCAGCATGACGGCCAACGTCACCTGACGGCGGTGGTCGTAGCTGATGCGCAGCGATTCGCGCTCCTCGGCAAAACGCGAGATGTTCTGATAGGCGAAGGCCAGCTCGCCGCCGAAGAGCAGAATCTGCCACGACCACTGCACCCAGATAAGGAACAGCGGCAGGGCGGCGAAACTGCCGTAAATGGCATTGTAGGAGGTCATGTAGCGTTGCAGCCAGACGTACCCCCACTGGAAGGCGAGGAAGAGCGTGCCGGCGACGATGCCCGCCATGACGGCGCTGCCCAACCTCACGCGCGTATTGGGCACCACGACATAGATGAACGAGAACATCGCCCAGATGACCAGCAGCGAGACGGCGCCCGACAGCAGCGTGTAGAGCGCACCGAAGGAGTCGATCCCCAGCAGATGACCGGCATAGCGCCCCGCCGTGCTGCCGACGACCCACAGAATCGGCGTAATGACCACCACGGCGATGTAGTCGGTGAACTGCCGCGTGAAGCTGCGCGAGACCTTCACCTCCCAGATATTGTTGAAGGCCTCCTCGACCGAGCCGAAGACCCGCACGACGGCCCAGAAGAGCATGACGATCCCGACGAAGGCGACGACGCCTCCCTGCGCGGCGGCGAGCGCCTTGTCGGCGAAGGTGATGAGGTAGTCGACCACCTCGCGGTTGTGCGGAAAGAGCGAATAGAGGTTCTGCATCAATCCGTCGGCCAGCCCGAACCCCTTGACCACGGCGAAGACGAGCGCCGCGATCGGAACGATCGACATGAGCGTGTAGAAGGTCAGCGCCGCACTGCGCACCAGCGTGTCGTGTTCGTCGAGCCCGCGCGCCGTATAAAAGAGCAGCTTGTACTGCCGCACGCCCCAACGGATCAGTCCGTTGCGGTAGTTGCGTTCGTCTTTCAGAAAAATCGTCTCCGTAAGGAACGTCCAGAGGTTTTTGAAAAAGGCCATGCGATTGGAGAATTAACGCTGCCGGCCGCACCGTGCGGCCCTCGACGGATCACAACCATTTTTTGTACCGGAAAAACCAGATCGTACCCGCCGAAAAGAGTATCATGAGTCCGATGGCGAAGAGGTAGCCCAGCGGCACGGTCGTCCCGTCGGGGAAGGTGTATACCCAGTCCAGTTCGGGCATGGCATGGAAATTCATGCCGTAGATACTCGCCACGAGCGTCGCGGGCATGAAGATCACGGCCGCCACCGAAAAGATCTTGACGATCTCGTTCTGCTCGATGTTGATGAGCCCCAGCGCGGCATCCTGGATATAGTCCAGACGCTGGAAGCTGAAATCGGCGTGGTTGATGAGCGAGTTGACGTCCTTGATCATCAGTTGCAGGCGAGGGTAGATGTCGTTGGGGAAACGCTCCGAGCGCAGGATGCCCGACAGGACGCGCTGACGGTCGAAGATATTCTCGCGCAGCAACATCGTGCTCTCCAACAGGGCGTTGATGCGGTGGATCACCTTCTTGTCGATCGAGTCCTCCGAATTGATGTCCTTCGACAGGGCCGCGACCTGTTTGGCGATCATCTCCACCAGGTCGGCGTCGTAGTCGATGCGCACCTCCAACAGCGAGATGAAGAGGTGGTAGCCCGTCGAGAAGCTGCGGTAGCTCATCTGCAACCGCTTCTCGGCCTCGCGGAACGTGCGGAATTCGGCCGTGCGCACCGACACCAGCACGCCTTCGTTCGAAATGATGAACGACACGGGCTGCACGACGAACGAATCGCCCGTCGGCACGAAGAAGTTGGAGTTGGAGATGATGGCGTTCTCCGTCTCGGAATACTTCGAGGTCGACTCGATCTCCTCGACCTGCTGCTTGGTTTGGAGGCTGATCTCCATGAAGCCTTCGACGGCCTTCTGCTCCTTGATCGTGGGGTTCAGCAGATCGATCCACAGGATGTCGTCGTACCCCAGTTCGTCGAAGAGCTTGGGATCGGCATTGCGGATGATCTTGTTGTATTGTTTGAGGTAAATGGTAATCATAAGCACCCGGTTTGTATCCGGCGAACCCTCGCGGCGGCCGGATCGGTTGGACGTATCGTGAACTCCGAAAGGTGCTGCGCCCGCCGGCGCGGCGATTACCCTCTTCAGCCGGGTTCGACCAAAGGCGTCACCTTGACGCCGGAGGTCCAGAACTTTTGAAGAGCCTTGCGTTTCTCGTTATCGAACAAAAAATCGATGTTGCGCGTCAGGTAGTCGTAGGCATAGGGACGGTCGCGGTAGTCGCTCTGCTGGACGGCCTCGTAGATACGCTCCACACCGAAGGTGAGCGCCTCCTCCAACGCATCGGTCACCTCGTAGGGCGTCCCCTTGCGGGCGACCCACACCGCGAAGGCGAAGGGAAGGCCCGTCGCCTCGCGCCACTCGGCGGCCAGATCGTAGGAGTAGATGAACTCGTCCTCGTGGTCGAACACCTTGTCGCCGATGAGCAGGAAGGCGTCGCCCTCCTGCGGCGTGTCCAGCACCGCATAGTCGCTCATGTCGAGCCACTGAGGCGCGATCTTCCACCGGCGGGCCGCCAGATAACCGGTCAGCTGCACCGACGTGCGCGAATGGGCGTCGAGCCAGATGCGGCGCACCTCCTCGATCGGGGTGTTGGAGACCACCACCACCGTGCGCACCTCCCCCTCGGCGCCGATGCAGAAATCGGTGACCAGCTCGGCATCCTTCAACCGGGGAACGACGGCCGACGGCAGCAATGCGATGTCGGCATTGCCGTCGATGAAATTGCTTGCACAAAGGGCGGGGGGCGTCAACAAGAGTTCCGCGCGCAGGTTACCTGCGTGCCGGATACCGTAAATGAAAGGTATCGTATTGAGATACGATACGGCCGCTATTCGGGGGATAAGAGCCATCATCCATACGTGTTTACCTTTCGTCAGACTTCCTGTCCGGCTCGGAGCGGGAACGTTGCCGTTCTCCTGCCGCTCCGCCGGATCCGCTGCAAAGATACGAATAAGCCGAGCGCAATGCAAATTTATTTGCAATTGCCGAGGCGGAGTATCTAAGGCGTCAGCCAAAGATACGATTAAGCGAAGGCAATATCAAATTTATTTGCTTTTTGCCGAGGCGGAGTATCTAAGGTGTCAGCCAAAGATACGAAATCCTCGATGAGTGCGGAGGGTGTTCCGGATTTTTTCGTACCTTTGTCTTGCTATCTTTTTGTATCCGTCTGAAAACGTAAACACGCGCTAAATTGGTATGTTGCGATGCGTTATTTTGTCGAACTGAGTTACAACGGAGGCCGTTATTGCGGCTGGCAGCGTCAGCGTGACGCCGCTTCGGTGCAGGAGACGCTCGAACGGGCGCTTTCGACGCTGCTGCGCGAGCCTGTCGAGGTGACCGGCGCAGGCCGTACCGACACGGGCGTGCACGCCGCCTATGCCGTGGCGCATTTCGACGTAGCGGCGCCGCTGACCGATCCGGAGCATACGGCCTACAAACTCAATTGCCTGCTGCCCGACGACGTCGCCGTCTTCGGCGTGGCACCGGTCGCGGACGATGCGCACGCCCGTTTCAGTGCGGCGGAGCGCGAGTACCGCTATTTCATCGAGTCGCGCAAGAACCCCTTTACCCGCAGGGCTGCGTGGCACTATTACCGGCCGCTGGATGTGGAGCGGATGGATCGCGCTGCGGCATCGCTTTTGGAGTACGACGATTTTACCTCCTTTGCCAAACTGAACTCCAACAACAAGACCAATATCTGCCGCATCGTGCGGGCCGGTTGGGAGGAGTCGCCCGAAGGAGTGTACCGCTTTACGATCCGTGCCGACCGTTTTCTGCGCAATATGGTGCGGGCGCTGGTGGGGACGCTGGTCGACGTGGGGCGCGGGCGTTACGATGTGGAGGAGTTCCGCGCGATCGTCGAGAGCCGCGACTTGTCGCGCGCGAGCTGCGGCGCGCCGGCCGAAGGACTTTATCTGTGGGACGTCGCCTACCCTGCCGGAGTGTTCCGGCGCGGGGAACGGACGCGAAACCTGTTGTTTAACTAAAAATATTCCGAACTATGGGAACGATTCTCTATCTGGTGGGTTTGGTCTGCGCCGTACTGGCGGTGCTCGACATCTTTAAGAAAAACATTTCGACCGTCGGCAAGGTGATCGCCTCGGTACTCGTATTGCTGACGAGCTGGGTGGGGCTGCTGGTTTACTATTTCTACGCGAAGGATCATCTCGAAGAGTGGTTCAAGTAGGCGGTTCGACGGAAAATGGAAACGGGCCGGTGCATCGCACCGGCCCGTTTCGTCGGGAAGCGCTACCCTATTGGATTTCCGAGAGCGACGGTGTGGCGCGGGGCGTGAAGTCGTTGGTCGAATTGTTCGTGTCGACCAGCTTGCCGTCGGCTGCGACCTTGCGGCGTACGCTCAGACCGTAGCTCGTTTGGTCGGAGCTCGTCTCGCAGGCATAGGTGTAACCGGCGTCGAGCTCGGTATCCCACGGATTCGTCAGATACTCGGACGAAACACCCAGATTGACGGCGTCGACGATCCACGAATTGGGTACCTTGAAGCAGTTCTTGAAGGTCATGTCGTAGTCCTTTCCGTTGGGCGAATGGAAGATATAGCTGCCCGTGAAAGCGTAATCGGCGAGGAACCTGTCTCGGGTCATTCCGATGGGAGGGATAGCCAGTGCGCAAGAGCGTTTACCCGCAGCGTCGAGCATGATGACGCTCTTGGTGTAGGTGTACCAGATGTCGAGATTGTCCACTTCGGGGTTGTCGATATCGAGCATGGATTCGACTGTCGACTCGTTGTACCACTCGAAATCGGCCGAGGTCAGATCGAAGGAGTTGGGGTTGGTCGCCTTGTGGTTCTGGGCGTTGTTGCAGATCAGGAGCGACTCGCCGGCCTTGACCAGGACGTCGTCGCCGTCGCCCGGAATGCAGAGAATCTCGTCGACGATGCAGTAATTCGGCCGGGGATCTTCGCCCTCGTTGAACGAGATGTTCTGGACGGAGGTGATCTTCGACGACGTGATAATCAGCAGCCCGTCGGCGTAGAGATCCTGGTCGGTGTTGTTGCGGATCTTGATGTATTGGTCGCCGTGAGCCTTGTCGACCTTGCCCGTCGCGGGGAGGGGACAGGAGGTGAAGAACGACTCTTCGATCAGGAAATCGCCGCTGTAAAGGCTGTTCTCGGACTGCTTGATATTCATGTAGGCCAGCGTCGTACCGGTCGTTTTCTCCGCGAGTGTGACGGTCGTCGAACGTTCGGCGCCCGTCGTGTTGGGTTTTACCGAGAGGACGACTACCTCGCCCTGGCTCTGTTCGCTCAGGCCGATCCAGTCCGCGTCGGCGGCGGGAATGTCGATCGTGTAGTCCGAAGTCGTCAGCGTGACCATCACGTTGCCGCCGCGTGCGCGGAGGTTGAAGTTCGTCGTGGTGGGATCTTTCGGTGTCTCCGTTCCGTCGTCGTCGGAGCAGGCGGTCATGCCGGTCGCCAGCGCGACGACCGTCAGCATTGCAAAGAGTTTTCTCATCGTTTTACAGTATTAGAAATTAAACATAAATATCGTTTCAAAAACAGATTCCGCAGGCGATCGTGGCCAAGTGGACACGCACGCCGTCCATGTAGATGCCCGGGCGCCACGAGGCGTCGACGAAGAGCGCCAGCGAACGGCGCAGCTCCCGTTCGGCGCGCAAGGCTGCCGTGAGTTCGACGGCGTCGGCCGTCATGCGGTCGACGCTGTCGAAGAGCATGGCGCCGATATCGGGATCGAGACGGCTGTCGGACAACAGCGTGTGGCGGGTCAGGTTGACCGCGTAACGGCCGCCGACCGTCGCGCGCAGCGTACCGCGTTGTCCGTGACGGGTCAGATGCAGGTCGCAGCCCGCGCTGGCCGTCGACAGGGCGATTTCCCGCTTCGGGTAGGGATAATCGGCCGACGTGCGGAAGTACCCGACCGACGGTGCGAGCGTGTAGTCCGTCTGCGGGCGATTCCAGGTCACCATTCCCCCGGCAGCGAGTCGCAGCGTGCGGTTGCGGTACATTGCGAACTCGCCCAATATCCGGTAGTCCGCCGTCTCGCCGTTGTCGACGACGTTTTCGAATCCCTGCCTCAATTCGTAGGAGCCCTCCACTGCGAAACCTCCCCGCTCGTAGCGGCGTGCGACGCTGCCCGACAGGGTTTGCGTCACGAGTCGGCCTGCCGGGGCGTAATTGAGTTCGCTGAAAATGTTGCGGTTGGAGAAACGCTCGTATTGCAGGAGGGCCGACCAGCCGCAGGTGCGACTCGGGACTGCTGTCAGCGAAAGCGCGTATCCCTTGCCTTTGTAGAAGAGGGACTGGTCTTCGCCTCCGACGTAACGTGCGAAATAGTTGCCCAGTCCCGTCATGAGGAATTCGACGGTATTGGCGCCCCGTTCGTCGAAGAATCCGACCTCCTGCGACTGTTTGTAAATGCGTCCGCGCGCAGTCAGGGCGATGAGGGATCGATCCGTCGAGAATCCGGCGCCGATCGTGCCCGTCAGATCGTTGACGATGTTGTGGGGACGGGGATCGACCTGTCGGAATTCGTGGCGGGCGCGGTAATTGATGCCGATCCCGTAATTGATCCGCCCGTCGCGGCGCACGTATGCGCCTCGAAAGGCGTACTCTTCGGTCGAAAGGTCGCCGCCCACCGAATCGGCCAGGACGAAGGGGCGCAGCAGACGGTAGTCGGCTGTGGAGTTCCAGCGAACGTTGTCCGTGCGTCCCCGTTCGTAGGAGGCGCCGGCCGTGACGACCGACTGCTCGTCGAGTCGCAGATAGGAGTCGGCGCGGAACGTCCCGACGAGTACGCCGTCGCCCTCGGGTTGCAGGATCGGCCGGCTCTCGCTGCGCAGGTCGCCCTGCAATCTCAGCGTGGAGTACGAGACCGGATAGCGGTAGAGCATCGCTGCGGGAGAACTTTCGTAGGCCGAAGCATCCAGCGTCGCGAGCGGGGCGTTGTGGAACTCCGCACGGCGGAGTATGCCGAGCGAGTCGCGCACGGCTGCGGTTTGCGCTTCGCTCCACAAAGGCAGCGGCAACAGACAGAACAACAGGAGGCGCAGCGGTTTCATGGTCAGTTGACGTATTTTAACAACAATACGATCGAACTCCGGTCGTCCATCCAGGCGAGCGCTTCGGACGGGGTGTTGTGGTCGGCGTTGCGGACGTATTGCACCGTTCCGTCGGTGTAGTGCAGGTTGGCCTCGACGATGAGGATGTAGACCCCCTTTTGCAGCGTGAGGGTCGCCGACCGTCCGTCGAGGACGGTGAAGAAGACCCGTTCCTTCGTGTTGATGTTCTCGCAATAGGAGATGTCGGAGAGGAGCTCGATGCGTTCGACCGGACGGTCGTCGGGCAGGATGAAGCGAACGGAAAGTTGCGTGAACAACTCCCGGCCGTCCGATTCGCAGGCGGTCGAGCAGAGGCTCAGGAGCGGAAACAAGAGTAGAAGACGTCGCATGTCGGGGTCGTTATAGCTTAATATTCAGCTCCATGCCGAAGTAAGGCGTGACTTCGCGGCGGATATGGCGGCCGTCGGATGTGTGATAATCGGGGGTGTAATCGAGCAGTTTGTTGACGAACAGAGCCACGGCCATCTTGTCGCGATAGAGCTTTTTCGTGATTTTGAGGTTGACATTCATGCTGAACGGGGTGGTTACATAGCGCCACAGCGTGGGGTCGCTGTCGCGTACGAGTGCCGACAGCAGACCGTCGGCAGCCGATTCGGCCGTGAACGGGTGCGAGACGAGATCCTCGTCGAGATACGAAATCGGCCAGGCCGAAACCGGCGTATTGCGGCTTCCGAGGAACCACATGCACTGGAACGATGTGGAGAGAATGAGTTTCAGGCGGGGAATCTGCGTGTCGAGCAGAAAATTGGTATTGCATATTTCGCGCAGGTAACCGTCCGTCGAAAAGTAGTACCCGACGTAAGGATAGGTCTGTCCTCCGGGGGCGGAGGTCGGCAGCAGGTACTCGGGGTGCATGTTGGAGTAGTTCGTCCGGAAATAGGCGCCCGTGACGGTAACTCGCGTGGCGATGGCGCGGATGCGCTCCGAGGTGAAGGCGAATTCGATACCCGACTTTTCCGTGCGGCTGCCGTTGGTCGAGCGGGAGTACCCGCCCAACCGCGTCTCTTCCGTATAGGGGATGCCGTCGAGCGACGGGGGGCCGTCCAGTTGTTCCATGTCGATCGCCGTTTCGTCGTAATCCCGGAAGGTGAAGCTCCGATAGTCCGACGTCGTGCGGAATCCCGACGTCATGTCTTCGCGGAAATAAGTCACCGACAGCTGGTTGTCGTTCCAGCCGGCGTCGAGGCGAACCTCCCATTTGAAATTGCGTGCGGCACGCAGGTCGTAATTCGTCGGATCGAGCGTGTAGAGTCGCAGGTTGATCCGCCGGAGTGCGGGATTCGCAGGCCAGTAGTTGAGCTGGGTGAAATCGAAATACTCCGTGTCGGGATAGAGGCTGTCCATCGTCGGGAATTTGGTGTGCCAGCCGACACCTCCGCCCAATCGCAGGGTGAGATTCCGGCCGGCGACATGGAATCGCGGCAGTGCGACGACGACGTTGGCGCGCGGATCGAAATAGAATTTCCCCTGAATCGTATAGCGGCGTCCCAGATTGAACATCGAGGCGGCGCGCACGCCTCCCGTAGCCTCCACGCGGAAGTCTCCGAGAGCGAGCGTCGTGGCGTCTTCGAGGAAAAACGAGAGTTTGTGCAGGGCGGGGATCGCGTCGTAGGCGCGGGGCCGCGAATCCATCTGCGGACTGAACGGCCGGGCGACGTCGAAGACCAGCCCGCGGCCGTAGTTCTTGTCCATCGACCAGTCGGCCCCGACGCGCAGCGTGTTGCGCGAACGTTCGGTGTCGGCGTTGAAGGTCGCTACGGCCTTGGCATAGCCGTAGAACGGTTTGCCGTCGACGAGCAGCGTGGCGTCGTAGGAGGCGGGGATGATGACGGCGTCGTACTCCCCCGGCTCGGTGCCCCACGTCTTGGCGAAATCGGAACCGGTCTCCACGAACCTCCAACGGTCGATACGGTCGAATTCGGCGCTGAACGATGCCGTGAGGTCGAGACTGTGGAAAAATTGCCGATGCCGCGCCTCTACGGCGAACGTCGCGGCGAACTGCGTGCGGTTGTAATTCGACTTGTAGCGCTCGACGGGGCCTCCCAGACCGTTGTCGAGGTCCTGATCGGATTTCTTGTCGTCGAACGAACCCGTATAGTCGAGACTGCCACCCGCTGAGTAGCGGTAGGCGCTACCCTGCCAGTGGCGGCCGAAGCGGACGGAACCGGTCAGTCGTTGGTAGCTCTGACGCGGATTGCGGGGATCGGAGGCGGCCGTCAGGTAGTCGGCGTTGATATTCAGCGTCGTGCGTTCTGCGTCCCCCCCCCCCTTCCGTTCGAATCCCTTTCCGACGGAGAAGAGTTTGCTGCTCATGTCGGCCTTGAAGCGGGCGGTGAGGTCGCGGCCGCCCTCGCGGCGCTTGACCTTGACCAGTCCGCTCGTCAGGTCGCCGTATTCGACCGAAGGGATGCCCCGCACGATTTCGACCGATTCGATGTCGTCGGTCGAGATCGCACGTGTATCGACGCCGCGATTGACGTTGGCGTACTCTTGGATCGACCCGTAGGAGGTCGAATATTGCAGGTTGGCATCATTACTTATGGGGATGCCGTCTACCTGAATCTGGGTACCCAATGCCGACGTAGCGTAATTGGCGGAGCTCGAAGGGTCGGCTTCGCGCAGGCGGATCTCCTGCGGCGCTCCGAACGAGGGGTCGGTGGCGCGGCCGCCGGGGATCAGCTCCATAAGGTCGGCGATGCTCGACGGCTGGATGTGGGCGATGGCTTCGCGGCCGATCTTCGACGACGACGTGGGCCCTTTGGATTCGGCGGCCGTCACCAGCACCTCGCCGATGGCCACCGGATCGATGTCGAGCCGGATTCGGCGGCGGGTCAGTCCGGCGGGAAGTTGCAGTTCGCCTTGCAGAAATACGTGTCCCATGTATAATAGACGGAGTTCGAAACGTCCCGGTTTCAGCCCTTCCAGCAGACATACGCCCCGGGCGTCGGCCGCCGCGGCCCGTTCCTTCCCGGTTCCTTCCTTCGGACGGAGCGAACAGACGGCGTATCCCAACGCTTCGCTCGAAGCGGCGTCGGTCACGGTTACTTCCAGTCGCGCTTCGTCCGTAGTCTGTGCCTCGGCGGCGGAAGTGAGAAGGAGTCCCAGCAACAGAAGAGTATATGGTTTCATGCGTTTCGCGTACGTCCTGTTGATTTACGCAGCAAAAGTAACCCGCATCCGTCGGACGGGCAATACCGCTTTATTGGGGTTTCCCTGTTGCCTAAATACCTAATTTTCGGTATGGGGGTGTCGGCGGATTTGCCCTACCTTTGCCCGTACAAATGACTAAAATTCGCAAAGTGATGAAAACGAACAAATTGATGATGTCGGCGACCGCTTTCCTGTTGCTTCTGGCAGGTGTCGGGTGCGGCAATCGTACGACGAAGGCGGAATCGACCGCCGCTGCCGCAGAGGCCGCGGTCGGCGAGGCATTGCAGATCGACGACCTGCTGGCAGGGGCCGATTCGCTGGCCGGAAAAGAGGTGTGGATCGAGGGGGTATGCACCCATGCCTGCAAGCACGGCGCACGCAAGATCTTCCTCATGGGCAGCGACGATACGCAGACGATTCGCGTCGAGAGCGGCAAGCTGGGAAAGTTCGATCCGCAGTGCGTGGGCAGCATTGTCCGCGTGAAGGGAATCCTGCGCGAACAGCGTGTGGATGAAGACTATCTGCGCAGCTGGGAGGAGCAGGTTCGCACGCAGGCGGGCGAACAGCACGGAACGACTGCGGCCGGCTGCGATTCGGAGAAGAAGGCCCGCGGCGAAACGGCTGCGACCGTCGAGGGCCGTATCGCCGATTTCCGCCGTAAGATCGCCGAACGGAATGCGGCCGAAGGGAAACCCTATCTGTCGTTCTATTTCGTAGAGGCGCAGTCGTATGAATTCGACCGCTAACCGGCTGCGTCGCTGGAGCCGGAACGTGCACCGCGAGCTGTCGTTCTTCTTTTCGGGAATGCTGCTTATCTACGCCGTTTCGGGGCTGGTGATGAACCACCGCGATACGATCAATCCCAACTATTCGGTCGAGCAGCGGCGCTACGTCGTCGGGGAGCCGCTTCCCGCACGGGATCGGCTGACGCGCGACGACGTCGTCCGTCTGCTCGCGCCGCTGGACGAGGCCGACAACTACACCAAACACTATTTTCCGGAATCGGACGTGCTCAAAGTCTTCCTCAAAGGCGGTTCGAGCCTCACCGTACGGCTATCGGACGGCGAGGCGTTCTACGAGAAGCTGACGCGCCGTCCCGTGCTGGGGGCCATGACGCGCCTGCATTACAATCCCGGGCGGTGGTGGACGTGGTTCTCGGATCTGTTCGCCGTGGGACTCGTGGCGATCGTCGCAAGCGGCTTGTTGCTGCTCAAAGGGCCGAAAGGGCTTCGGGGGCGCGGAGGCGTGGAACTGGCCGCCGGTATCGCCGTTCCATTGTTGTTCCTGATTTTCTTTTAAATGTTTTCGATAAGCCGGGCGCAGGCTGCGCTTGTGCAAGCTATGCCGAGGCGAGAGAACGAAGAATGAGATTCAACGTATGAGTGCAATCATCGAGTGTCGCAATCTGACACATTATTACGGGCGGCGTCTGATCTACCGCGACCTGAGCTTCGACGTGCCGCAGGGGCGGATTCTGGGGCTGCTGGGGAAGAACGGTACGGGCAAGACCACGACCATCAACATCCTGAGCGGCTACCTGAAACCCCGCAGCGGCGAATGCCGCATCTTCGGGCAGGAGGTGCAGAACCTCGATCCCGTGCTGCGGCGCAATATCGGCCTGCTGATCGAGGGACACGTGCAGTACCAGTTCATGACCATCGAACAGATCGAGAAGTTCTACTCGGTCTTCTATCCCGCCTGGCGCCGCGACGCCTACTACGAGTTGATGCGCAAGCTGAAAGTCGCACCCGGGCAGCGGATTTCGCGCATGTCGTGCGGCCAGCGTTCGCAGGTGGCGCTGGGGCTGATTCTGGCGCAGAATCCCGAACTGCTCGTGCTCGACGACTTCTCGCTGGGGCTCGATCCGGGCTATCGCCGGCTCTTCGTCGACTACCTGCGCGAATATGCCCGCGCCGAGTCGAAAACCGTCTTTCTGACCTCGCATATCATTCAGGATATGGAGCGCCTGGTCGACGACTGTATCATCATGGACTACGGCAGCATCCTGACGCAGCGCCCCGTCGCGGAGCTGCTGTCCGAAGTGCGGCGTTACGGCTTCACCGTGCCCGAGGGCTACGAGATTCCCGACGTGAAGGAGTTTTACCACCCGTCGGTGATCCGCAACCGGGCCGAACTCTTTTCGTTCCTGCCGCCCGCCGAGGTCGAGCGGACGCTGCGGCGGTTGCAGGTGCCTTACGGCGAATTTACCTCCGAGCAGGTGACGTCGCTCGAAGACGCCTTTATCGGTCTGACCGGAAAATATTGATGAATTATGTTACGTGCTATTTTTTACAAGGAGTGGCTGAAAACGCGCTGGTACTATCTGGTCGCCGTGCTTCTCTCGCTCGGTTTTGTCGGTTATGTGCTGTTGAATTTCTTCCGTGCGGCGGGATTGAAGGGCATCGCCCACCTGTGGGAGGTGATGCTGTTGCGCGACGCGGTGTTCGTCGACCTGCTGCAATTCGTGCCGCTGGTCGTGGGGCTGCTTTTCGCCGTGGTGCAGTTCGTGCCCGAAATGCAGCGCAAGTGCCTGAAACTGACGCTTCACCTGCCCTGTCCGGAATTAAGGATGATCGGTGCGATGCTGCTCTACGGCGTGCTGCTGCTGGGGGCGCTGTTCGCCGTGTCGCTCGGCGTGCTGTTCGTCGCCTTTCGGGGGGTGCTGACGCCCGAACTGGTACGGCATATCCTGCTGACGGCCGCACCGTGGTATGCGGCGGGGATCGCCGCCTATCTGCTCGCGGCGTGGATCTGTCTGGAACCGACGTGGCGGCGCCGGCTGCTCTACGGTGCGGTCGCGGCGTGCGTGCTGAGGCTCTTCTTTCTGGCGCCTGCTCCCGAAGCTTACGACGGCTTCCTGCCGTGGTTGACGCTCTGCACCCTGTGCACCGCCTCCTGGTCGTGGTGGTCGGTCGTCCGGTTCAAGGAGGGACGGCAGGATTAACGAATAACAGTGTGGATATATATGATACGTTTCAGCAAACTATTTTTCGGCTTCACCGTGTTCGTACTGCTTCTGTGGCTGCTGCCGTGGGCCTATAATTTCGCCTTCTACAAACCCGAACGGACGCCCTTCACGCTGTGGAGCTGCGTAGTCGGCGATTTCGCCGTGGTCGATTTCGCGGGCGACGGGATCGTGCGCCGCGACCGCGGCGGCCGCACCTACACCGACCGGGAGTTCGACAGCATCCTGCCGACCTTCTATGCGCGTCAGCTGCTCAACGACGAGCGGTTTCCCGATTCGCTGTGCGGCGTGGCCGTCACGCCCCGCCTGCTGCAAAGCGAGAACTTCATGTTCCGCTCGACGCCGGCGGAGATCAACAAACCCCGTACGGGGCTCTATCCGCTGCTGGAATCGATGTCGGGGCGCGTCGATCTGGAGATGCCCGACGACGTCTTCCGCATCACGTCCTCGGGTATCGAGTTCGTCGTCATGGCGACCAATCGCATCGACCGCGGAAAGAGCGACCGTTTCACCGAGGCGATGACCCGCAAGGGCTTCCGCTTTCCGGCGCTTGCGGTGGCGGGCAATCCGTCGACGCGCAAGGAGTACGACGAAGGCTATCTGCTGCTCGACGCTTCGCGGCAGTTGTTCCACCTCAAACAGGTCAAGGGGCGTCCCTATGTCCGTGCGATCGATCTGCCCGAAGGGGTGCAGCCCGAGCATCTCTTCGTGACGGAGTTCCCGTCGCGCCGTACGCTGGGATTCCTGACCGATACGGAGAACGGGTTCCATGTATTGTCGAAACCCTCCTACGAGATCGTCCGCGTGGGGATTCCGGGCTGGAACCCCGAGAGCGAGTCGCTGACCGTCATCGGGAATATGTTCGACTGGACGGTGCGGGTCACGGGTGCCGGAGCCGACCGCTACTATGCGGTCGACGCCCGGCGGGAGTATCGGCTGATCGATTCGATGGTCTACGGGTCGGAGCGGACTCCCCTGCCCGGGCTGGTCTTCACGTCGTATGACGACGGCTATGTGAAACCCCGTTTCGAGTAGTGCGGCGCCCTTTGTGAAAGAGGACTGATCCAATTATATTTCATCGGCAGGATAATCGAATTCGATTATCCTGCCGATTTTTGGTCTCTTATTCCGATTGGAGCGAAGAGGCGATGCCGTGTCGCATGGCGGTCATTTCATGATTCTCGGTATCTAAATGATGGTTATCTTAACGTCGATCGCGCTTCCGGGAAGTTTGGAGTATAGTCCCCAAACGTAAAACGTAGTTATGACCGTCGGAGAGGCTCCTCCCATTCTACTGTATACCAGATTTAAGGTCATTTTACCGGATTCGGTGTCGGTGTCGACAGCCTGCTTCTCGAAAGAGTATCCGGGGTCGCCCAACAGATGTTGTCCGATGATGAGCGTGTATTTTTCGAAGTCGATGACCGGCAGGACAACCGAAGGCGGCGCAACGGCCTCGAACTCTTCCGTGCTGTTGATCAGGAAACATTCCGTTTCACCGAAATCGATTTCGGAGAAGTTAAATTTTACTTCGGAGCAGTTGCAGGAACTCTCCGGCAGATGCGTCGTGAAAAAAGCCGTTACCTCCTCGGAGGCGGCGACGGGAGGCGTGCCGACGACTTCGGGTTCTTTCGAGTCATCGCACGCAACGAGGTTTCCGCTCAGCAGGAGCAGGACTGCTTTCAGAATCAGAACGTTGGATTTCATGTCGTGATGGTTTTAGGTTTGAAATGAATCGTCGGATGTTTTCCGTGAATCTTGTGAATTATGATACAGAAAACCGGAATGTTTAAAAACGTTTCATCGTTTCAATACAAAGTTATTGAATTCAGCCGTCTATTCAATGATTTTTGCAAAAAAATGATGCAGACTGAAAAGGTAGCGATGTCGAAAGGATGTGTTCGCAATTCTGTAATACGTCGTTGGTTTGCAGCGTGCAAGAGAAAAATATTCCGGTATTTGAAAAACCGAAGCGTTCTCCCTTTTGGTATCATTGCTATGGAACGAACGCCTGCTTCCGATAAGGAAGCAGGCGTTCGCCTTTTATCGTCGGACCGTGGCTACCGTACGCGCAGCGAGCGGCCGATGCGCAGCGTCGTGGTGCGCGAAATGCCGTTGAGCTGGCAGAGCCGCGAAACGGTCGTGCCGTAACGCACCGCGATGCCGCCCAGCGTGTCGCCCGAACGGATACTGTGGTATTGCGCCGAAGCGAGCGCTTTGCGGGCCTCCTCGGCTCTCTTTTCGTCGTTGGCTTCGGCCTCCTCGTCTTCGAAGTCCTGCGAGGCGCTCGAATGGATGTCCAGATAGCTCTTTTTGAGCAGGAAGGTTTCGCGCCGCAGGTTGCCGCTCTGGAAGTCGATCAGTCGTTCGGGGTCGAACGACTGTCCGCAGTAGCGCGTCTCGAAGTGGAGATGCGGGCCGGTGCTGCGTCCCGTGCTGCCGCCGTAGCCGATGATCTGCCCCGCCTCGACCCATTCGTCGGCGTGGACGATCCGCTCCGAGAGGTGGCCGTAGAAGGTTTCCAGTCCGTTGTCGTGGCGGATGACGATCAGGTTGCCGTAGCCGCCGGATTTGGACGACGGGATCGAGATGCGCACCTTGCCGTTGAAGGTGGCGTAGATCGGGTCGCCCGTTTTCAGCGGCAGGTCTACGCCCTGATGCTTGCGCCGGCGGCGCATACCGAACTTCGAACGGATGGCGGCCTTGTAGGGATAGTGGTAGCATTTGAGCGAGTCGACCAGCTCGATGTCCACCGAACGCGGCAGGTCGGCGAGCTTCACCACGTCGCGGTAGGGAAAGAGTTTGGTCGTGTCCCAGCAGCGGGTGTAGATTTCGCTGTCCTTGACGTAGTCGCGGTTGCGGAGGTATTTCCATGTGTTGTCGTTGAACAGGACGATCATCACTGCGTCGTTGCCCGAAGGGAGCGTGTCGACGGCGATCACCCCGTCGACGTATTCGGTCGATTCGACCGGCTGCGGCTCTTTCCGCGGTTTGAGCGTCTCGGCCTGCTCCTTTTCGAGGCAGTCGATCTCCTGCTGGATCTCTTGCAGGAGTTTGCGCATGTGGTCGATGCTCTGGGCTTGCAGGGGCGCGGCCGCGCCGGTGAAAAGAAGGGCGGTGAAAAGATAGCGCAATTTCATCGAGTGTGTGTTTTAGTTTCGCTGAATCAAAATTAAGGTCTTCGCTCCTGTTCGCGCAGGAACTCTTCGGCCGCTTCGAGCGCCCGGTAGAACTCTTCGCCGAAACGCCGCACGATCGGTTCCCGAAGGGCCTTGTAGACGGGGATGCCCAGCCGGCGGCCGCACTCCACCGCGGGCCGGCAAACCTCCCAGCGGTGATAGTTGAGGCCCAGCGTACCGTTCGAGAAGCGCACGACGCGGATCGGATAGAGGTGGCACGAAATCGGCTTGCGGAACGGGGTTTTGCCTTCGGCCCACGCTTTTTCGATGGCGCAGAGCGTGACGCCGTTTTCCGTGTAGGTATAGGCGCACTGGGCGTCGTCCACGAGCGTCGTCGTCAGGTCGCCGTCTTCGTCCACGACCATGAATCCCTGCCGTTCGACCGACTCGATGCCTTCCGCCGTCATGTAGGGTTTGTAATTGGGGTATTCGCGTTCGAGGATCTCCACCTCGTCGGCTTCGAGCGGCGCCCCGGCGTTGCCTTCGACGCAGCAGATCCCTTTGCACTGCGCGATGTCGCAGGCGAAACACTCGCGCAGCAGGTCGGCGCTTACGATTTTGTCGTCTATCTCGATCATTTGCGGCAGGTGTCGGCGATGATGATGTCATAGAGTTCTCCGAGCGACATGCCCATTTCGCGGGCCTGTTTGGGAACGATGCTTCCCCCGCTCATGCCGGGAATCGAGTTCAGCTCGATGAAATAGGGCACGCCCGCGGGGGTGACGATGAAGTCTACCCTTACGACGCCCGAACAGCGGCAGGTGCGGTACGCCTCGCGGGTCATGCGGTTCAGCTCGGCCTTCACCTCCGGGGTGATGTCCGCAGGGGTGATTTCGTCGGAAAATCCGGCGGTGTATTTGGCTTCGTAGTCGAAGAAATCCTTCTTCGAAACGATCTCCGTGATCGGGAAAACATACTCCCTGCCGCCGGCGACGAGCATGCCGCAACCCATTTCGCGGCCCGTGATGCACTCCTCGATCAGGATTTCGTCGCCCTGGGCGAATGCCGCTTCGATGGCCGCCGGAAGCTCTTCCGGGGCGTGCACCTTCGTCACGCCGAACGACGAGCCGTTGGCGTTGGGCTTCACGAACAGGGGCATTCCCAGTTCCGCGACGATCTGCGCCGGGTCGAACGCTTCGCCGCGGCGCAGGAAGACCTCGCGGGCCAGGTTGACACGCCCTGCGAGCGTGCGTTTGGCGGTGATCTTGTCGAAGGTGATGACCGACGAGGTCATCGAGCACGACGAATAGGGAACGCCCATCATGTCGAGGTAGCCTTGCAGCTTGCCGTCCTCGCCGGGCGTGCCGTGAATGATGATCAGCGCGTAGTCGAACGCTTTGCGCACACCGTCGACGGTGATCGAGAAATCATTCTTGTCCACCTGCCACTGCCGCCCGTCGGGGGCCGTGTGGTGCCAGTCGCGGCCGTGGAGGTCGATGACCGTGATGTCGTATTTCGAGTGGTCGAGGGCCGCCTCGATCAGGGCGGCGCTCTGAAGGGCGATTTCCCGTTCGGGCGAATCGCCGCCTGCCAGGAGGGCTATCTTCAAACGTGTCATTTCAGGGGTTGTATATATCTTTGTATCGGAATTCCAGTATCTCCTGCACCATCCGGGCGAACTCCTTGGCTTCGACGTGCGTGTCGTCGATACGCAGCGCCGCGTTGAAGTCGTTGAGGGCCGGACCCCACTCGCCCATCCGGTAATGGAGTTTTCCGCGCTCGACCAGGAGCGCCGTGTTCCCGGGCTCGGCGGCGATCTGCGCCCCGAGGGCCGCGATGCGCGTCGCGGGGCTCCACAGCCCCTTGCGGCGGATGTAGGCGGCGACGCCCTCGTCGAGCATGGCGGCGACGTCCTCGCCCCGCCCGATG
>ERZ857922.2466-NODE-2466-length-18773-cov-3.247890_pt1 | contig 18773 bp, 8 predicted proteins | sample MGYA00519579_ERZ857922 | MGnify/ENA primary metagenome ERZ857922 (study PRJEB31778, sample SAMEA3449375) | human gut metagenome | biome: human gut; feature: human-associated habitat; material: faeces | place: United Kingdom | collected 2010/2012 ... | reverse complement strand
CCCCCTTCGAATTTAACAATATGATACATTTTGTCATATTAGGGTAATAATATCTTACTCTATCCATTTATCCGATATTTTATATAATTACTATTTTTGTGTTACCTTTGTGAGAAACAAATATATAGAAAAAATGGCTACAACATGTATAATAGAAAGAAATGATAAAAAAAGGGTGAGTAAAGTAAAAACCCTTTCAGGTGAAAAATCAGTTCTTTTTGATAAGATAGCTTCTATTCCGCTTATGGAAAATAGGGAGCGGGCTTTATCTGTGTTTAAAACAGTGTATTCCCAGAAGTTCAAAAAACTTTTTGGAGACTGGACTAAGAATACGCCTATAAATAAGAAAGCATTTAATGTTATCAAGAAAAACATTGATGTTATTCCAGAAAAATATAGAGATTCCGTTCTTAGTAAAGCATCAAAGATGGACAATCCTATTATAGTAAGTAGGGTAAATTCTGGGGAAAATACGTCAATAAATGGATTATCTTATTATTCATCATCTATAGAAGGAGATGTTTTTTTAGTAGATGCTCTTTCTCCTTCTGATGTTACGTTAAATAAATCTGATGTACCTGAAGGTAGTACAGAAGAAGATTATCGTAATGATGTTCTTTCTAATAATTTTTCTCCGGTTATTAACATAACGGAATTCGATGGTAGCAATACAATAGCTATAAGAGATGGTTTGGCTGTTCATAGTATGGAATCTCTTTCGTTAAACGAAGGTAATGTAGGATTAACTTACGAATCCGGGGAGCCTAAGCTGTTTTTCGTTACAGAAGATAATTCCATGTATGAGGATTACGGTAGTGCTTTACGGGCTTCCAAGGGGGAAACAGAGATCCGCGCTGGGTTTGTAGCCGGTGCTCTACAGGAGGTAACTAACCCTAGGACGGCTACGGCTGCCGCGGTCTTTTCTTCTGGAAGATATTATCTCAATGACGAAAAGGCTTTTATACCTATGATGTCATTATCTACAAATACTAACACAGCTACAAGACATGGGATGATAAACTATCTTATTAAAAAAGGATATTTATCAGGTTCAAAAGTATATGATGCTGACACCAATAAATATTATTATGTAGGTGAAGGATACACCGGGCAACGTCAGATGTTTAATTCAGCATCTTCTTATTTTGAGATAGCCAATATGTTTGGCTCCAGCAACGTTAGTTTAAATGAAAGAGGACTTATCTCAATAGCTAATCCAGATACTAAGAATATACGTGTTGTAGACAACAAAGGAAAACAAGGTAAAGCCAGTAAAGAAAAGATAGTTAATGACCTTAAAGCGGGTAAATATAATGAACTTAACAAGAATTACCAGCATTTTGATGCTTTGGTATTGTCGCTTATTCTTGAAGACAATAGCATTTACAGCGATAATATTCGTAGCCTTATCGCCAATGCTAAACAAGAAGATCTTAGACAAAGAACAGCAATAATAGATATATTGTCTTCTTTGGGCGTAAGAGTGGTTGGTATGACCGATTATATTGATAAATATAAAACGAAATACGGGTATGAACCATCTGCCAGAGCTTTAGCGGATATAGCTAATAATATAATAGCTGTATCTGAAAATGCTACTATGAATGATATTCTAGAAGAAACATCTCACTTCCTTGTAGAAGCATACACCAACCAGGACGCGGTGCGCGAGGTTCTTAATGACGTGGAAGGAACTACCGAATGGAATACATATGCCGGGCAATATTATGACACATATAGCAAAACATTAAAAGGAGAAGAGCTGGATGATGCTGTTCATAGAGAAATATTAGGTAAGATAATAACAAATAGATTCAGAACATCCTTCGAGTCTAATGTAGGCAATATAGATACAGGGTTTTTAGGTCGTGTAAGGGCTTTAATATCTGATATGATAAACTCTGTAAAAGGAATGATAACTAACCAGCAAAGCCGATTAAATGATGTTATAGAAAGCATTAAGAATTCTGCTTTATCTGGTGAGTTAACAGCTTTTGATACCAATCTATTAAAAGATAATTCATTTACCTTATATTCTCTTACTGCTAAAGAGCAAAATAGCTTCCTAAGAAATAGAATATCAGAATTAAAAAAGATATTGAAGAATCTAAGGCAAATAGATTATAACCGTAGAGGAAGAGACGGTAATGGGTCCTATGTATCTTCTGTGTCGGTTGATATGAGTTTAAATCAATTAAGAGATATAGAGAAGCGTATATCAGAAACCGAAGATTTTATTGATGCCAATGAAATGGTTATGTCTTTGAATAGTATAGTAAATACCGCTGAGGCTCAAACTAATTATATTAAACAAATAACAAAAGACATTCTTTCTTCTGGATCGGATAATAAACTTCATTTGAATATTACTGACCGACAAAACATACGGGTAGTAAATGAAGAAACTTTACCTATGTTAAATCAAATCCGTGGATTTGTAAAGAACAGAAGTGATTTCAACAGTAATATGAAGCAATCTTATATAAATAGAATAGATAAGATTGTAGCTGATATTAACGGTGTTAAATCCGATGTTGACTCTGTTATGGACCTAGACAGACATACTTTTGTTACGTCTGTTTTGGATAAATTCAATATCCCCGAGGATAAAAGAGATGGCATATACAAATTATTTGATAAAGTACAGGAGGATATAGGATTCTTGTCTAGATGGTTTGGTATATTAGAGCATTCAAGCAATCCTGTTAATAACGCTCTTGGTGGCATCATAGCTAAAAACAATTATAATGCTATGGTTAAATCCCAGGAACTTATAAATGATTTTTTGGATGATGTTAAAAATAACGGATGGAATACCAAGAAATTCGAGAAACTTCTTCAACAGGTAGATGGTAAAACATCTAGGTTTTTAAGGAGTTCTTTGAATATGGCTAAATTTGAAAGAGATTATAAGATTCAACAAATGAAAGCCTTTACGCAGGTATTACCTGAGTTAAGTAAATTAACTGACGCTGATATTACAGATATTGTTGATAGCGACAAAGCTTATTCTATTGATGTAGAAACAGAAGACGGAAGCAAAAGAACTATTCGCGTGCGTCCTAGTTTAGACCGCGTGAACTTAGATATGATGTCTATAGAACAAGAACAGCAGTATCAGGCTATAATGGATACCTGGCTAGAAGAGAATACAGAGCAACCGTTTAAAGAAGGTTTCAAAAAGAGATTAGATGCTTTGTATGAAAGTGCCGGCATGTCACTAGGTGAGCCTATATCTCAAGAGACTAAAGAATTTTTGAATAACTTATCTCGTCAGAAATATATGCTTAAACAGCCATTTTATGATAAGAATCGTAAATTTGATGCAATAGCTTTTGCCAAGAGTTCCAATTACCAGGATTATATGCGTCTTCAGAAACAGAAGAAAGAAATGGCTTCTGAATGGGTTTATATGGGAACTAATGAACGAATAAGAAAAACTGGTTCTGCTCTTAAAATGGCTCAGGATATTAAGGCTATTGATGAAGAATGGAAGAAAGAGCTTGGGTCTAGAAGCACATCCAATAAAGTTACTCCAGAGTTTATGAGTATGCTAAGAGAAGTGCAGTCCACCTCTGGTTCCGGCGATGCTCTTACTCTTCTCACGCAGAGCGGACACCTTTCGTTTAGCGACAAGTTTTGGAACAGAGAGGGGGACGATCAGGCAGCGACCACAGCCGGAAACAATGTGGCCAGTTATGAGAAGCTGGGTAGTGATATTATACTTATTTCTGCTAGCACCAATATAGAAAGTACTGTAGGTGATATAATAGATAGTATTAAGAAGAACAAAGAAATAATTAAAGAGATTATTAGCTTCAACAGAGATGCTTCCAGTATAGGAGAAGTATCTTATGCTTCTTTCACTTCTATGGAATTAGAGACCGTGAAATCATGTTCTGAAAAAATAGAAGAAGAATATAGTAAATTAATTGACTTAGCTAAAGCCGAGGACTTAAAGGTAGATAAGTATCTACGTAGATTAGAAGGTTCAGAAACAGGAGTAAACGAAGCTTATATCAATGAATTGAAAGATTCAGGGATGGAAGAATGGGAATTTGCTTCTAAACATGCTACTGCCAAGAAATCTAAGAGGATAAGGGATTTCCATAATAAGATAGAGGGTATGAGTAGCAACATCTATATATTTACAGGCTCAGAAACAGAGTTTTTATCTAATTATCTTGGTATAGATAAGACTTTGCCTAAAAATAAATTCAAGACAGAAGTTAATTTAAGAACCGAATTAATGACAAGAGAAGAGCGCAATAAACTTGTAGGTGAATACGCTCGTCCTATGGTGTTGTCTTATTTTAAACGCATGGCTCCAGTGGGTTATTCTGAGTTTATGAATAGAATAAAAAGCAATTCTATTGATGTACCCACATTATTAGAAGATCTTCAGAATGGAACCGAGAGCCAGGATTACGGCATGGATTTGTCTTATCTGAAATTTGATGCCAACAGACAATGGACTGAAGAAAACGAAAATGAAGACAACAATAAAAATCCTAATTATATCCCTAATCATGGATATGGTAGATATCTTCCTAAAAGAGATAAATACGAAGACAAGGATTTTATAAATGAATTCGGTATTATAAGAAAAGAAGATGGGACCGAAGAAGCTACCAGAAATTTAGGTGACTATAATATGATCCAAACACTCAAGAATATAATGCAGAGTTCTTTGGATTCTTATGGGGACCACAGTAAAAATATATATTCTATTCCTCAAATATCTGCTTCTACTATAGAGAAGATGACTAAATTAGGAAAAGACTTTAAAGGTGTGGTACAGAATTTTGTAGCTGATCTTGTTATGGACCGAGTAGATGATTCTCTATATGGTAGAACAAACAACGACGAAAGTGTTGATCCTATGGATAGACCAAAGGCGGTCCCTAAATATTATATCAATGAATTGGAGAACCAAAACGATGTGGCTCATGATTTGGCTTATTCTTACTCTATGTTGATAACCCAAGCTAAATTATACGAAGAGAAGCAAAACACATTAGAAACAGTTATGGGACTCCAACAGACACTTCTTAATATGCAGTTCAATGGAGGAAAGAAAGCGGATGCAACATACGCTTATGCTATGTTTAATGACTTCATGAACGACTATTTTTTTGGTATAAGATCAAATACCAAGAGAGTAACATGGAGTATAGGAGGATATGATATTGATGTTACTAAGCTCATGATGGTCGCAGAAAGATTTATGTCTACAATGAACTTAGCTTTATCTCCTTTTATCGCAGCTACCGGTGCGCTTACAGGTCAGGTAAACTTCATGATAGAATCAGCGGTAGGTCTATATAAGTAAAGACTCTATAGGATACGCTTATAAAGAACTGGCTAGATTAACTCCTTCTTATATTAATGAAATAGGGGATATATCCCGTAAAAGCAAATTATATGTAATAGGAGAACGTCTTGGCGTATTTAACGTAAGAAATAGATTGCATGGGGCCGGATATAATAGAGTTCTTAGGACATTAACCAGAGATCCTTTATATAAGTTCATGGAGGTTTTCAATGCTCCTCTTGATCCTCAGGTAATGATTGCCTCATTGGATAACACCAGATTCTATCAAGGTCAATTTTATACTTTCAATGAGTTTAAAAACATGATGGAGAAAAAAGGTGAGTCTGGTAGGATACGCAGTACATGGGGAACATTAAGAGAACAAAGTTTGTGGAATGCAATAGATGTTGTTGATGGTAAGGTAGTTGTTTTACCTAATTCCGGGGCAACACAGCAACAAGTATTAGATAGGCTAGCATTAGCGCGTAATCAAATAAAGTCTCTTATGCAGATATGTAACGGTTCTCTTAACGAAGAAAATAGGACGGCTGCTACAAGAAACTGGATGGCTAGGTTCATGACCGCCCACCGAGGCTGGTTGGTGCTGGCTGCTCAACGACTGTGGAAGAGTAAAGGATATAACTTCCAAACAGGACAATTCGAGGAAGGTCTTTGTGTTACTTTAAAGAACATGCTTGGCAAATCCTATAGTATAGTAAGCGAAAAAGGTATTTCCAACTTCTTGGAAGCATGGAACCAGGAAAAGAATAATCTTACAGAAGAAGAGAAAATAAATTTAAAAAGGTCTGCTGTTTATTTAGCTACCTTCCTTATAATGCAAGCAATATCAGCCGCTTTATTTGGATGGAGAGACGATGATGACAAGGAAGATACATGGTTATCTCAATTTGTTGCTTACATCGGAGCCAGAACAATAAATGAAATAGCATCTCAAATGCCTATATTAATGGAATTAAATGCTGTAGATGTTATTAATGACCCGTTCGTTATGGCAAGGAAGTTGAAAGATATTACTAATTTTGATAACTATTCCTTGAATAAAGTAACTACAGGTACATACCAAGGAGAAACTAAGTTGTTTAGAACGTTAGCTAAACAAACGTTTATAAAGCAATGGTATAGTATTAAAACCCCGGAAGATGTTAAACGAACATTTGATTGGTGGTTGCAAACCAATAATACTTCCATGATGTTCTTCTTAGGAGCCAATAGAAAAAAAGAGGAAGGTAATGATGATCCAACATTTAAATAAATACAACATGAAACAAATTAATATTAAAAACTCCATAGGGGGGGGGTATTTAACCCATTAGAAATCAGAGTAATAAACCTTTTAGCTGGAGGGGTTTACAATGGGTAGAAGGAAGATGTATGGTGCTAAAAAGGAGCCTATGTTAGTAAAATTACTAGACCTTCCTGGTTCTAATTTGATACATTATTGTCCTAAAGGATACAAGTATGTTGATATGCTTATAATGGGAGGAGGTGGTTCTGGAGGCTATAACTCAGGAGGAGGAGGAGCTGGTTATGGAAAAGGAGGTAGTAGTGTTGTAGGAGCTAGAGGAGAAGACGGAGGAATAGGTAGTGGTGGCGGAGGAGGTCACAGTGGACAGCAAGGTGGGTATGGAGGACAAGGTGGTATAATCCTCTATTACCATAATTAAAACAATAGATTATATATTATAGAGCAAATAAGTACATTTGCTCTATTTTTTTTATCTTTGTCAAAAACAAAACAATATAGTCATGATAGAGGTTCCAGCAGGAGAAATTGTTTCAGTAGATAAAACAAGTGGTGTAGGTCCTACTACAATTAAATTAACAGCAGGTCCTAATCCGGTAGCAGAAGAAAGAACGGCTAATTTAGTTGTTACTTCTAGAGGTAATAAGAAAAGCGTCCATATCTACCAGGAGGCGGGTGAGCAGGTGGTTACTATCCCGGAGTTCGACTTCCTTGTTCTTCGTTATGGATGGGAAGCGCAAGATGGTTCCGACTTTGACACAGCCACAGGGTTCACCAACACCGGTCTTTCAGATGTAGATAATAAATTTGTAGGATGGAGTAAGAACTTTACTACAACTTCTCAAAAGGTAGGAAATTACCTTATATACGGTGGTGATAACATGCAATCAGGTCTTGAAGCGGCTATGATTCAAATGAAACCCTTGTTAGATGCTCCAGGATTAAATGAAAATGAGAAAACAATTAAAGCCGATATCTATGGAAACTGGTATGGCTCCAGAGGTAGAGGTAATGTAGTTGTATCATTCACAGCATATCTTGGCGGGGAAATGGTTAAACAAGGCTTTAACTTCATTAACGAAGGAGGAGAAGAAGTTTATTCAGATAGTATATCTACTAATGTTGCTGCTCATGGAGAAACTAATTACCAGAATATAACTGGATTGTACACTAAGATAGGTACAATGTACTATGACAAAGAAAAAAGGGATTGTATTATTATAATCGGATAATATTTGTAATGTTATGTCATATAATAGTAAATATATTGGTCAACAAATAGATGACGCAATAGATAAAGTATATAATAATGATTTTTATTATTATTGTGGGAAAGATAACACATTTGATTTAGATAATTTACCATATCAAGACATATCCCCAAGCATTATTATGACATCTTTTATTAATACTTATAGTTTACCTAATAATCAAATAGGAAAAATAAGATATATAAAAGATGCCAAAGATAGAAATATAGTGTTAATACAAACAAAGGAAGAATCAGGATCTACCAGTGCTACTTGTCAAGCAATAGATGGTTCTAACGTTTATCTTATAGATATATATGTATATGCAGTAGATACTCCTCATTTATCCTGTAAGAAAATAGATTTCATCAACCCGATTGATCTTGTTAAAAAAAAGTAATGTCATCACCAAAACAAACACAACTGAATATATCCCTACCCAGGATTACCATCCAGCCACAAAGAAGTATGTAGATGATTTGGCTGGAGGAGATATGGTTGTTGTGAATGTCGAAGATGCCGTAGGTCCTCCAAATGGATATGACGACACCACTGTGTTTACTTTTATACAAGGGGACCTAAACGTTTTAAAACAATTGATTTTGCAAAAAAAGTATTCTCAAATAATAGTAAATGGGGTTCCTTGTTTTGGGGAGCGAGATGGGAATCTTCTCATCTACATGAAAGAAAGCCTTGGAGTGGCTACTGTAGAAAGACAATACAATGTTATTGCCGAAATTAACTACTCTGACATAGCTCTTTATCAAGACAATATATTTTGGATATATGGACGTTTTTCAAAACCAGTTATGTCTTTAACGAAAGAAATATATATAACACAACGAGCTTACGATCAATTGCCTGATACTAAGTTAACTGATGGTTGTACATATTACATTGTGGAGGGTTGATTATGATTAAAAGAAACGGAAAGTCTGTATCTAAAATAATACGCAATGGAAAAGAAGTGGTTAAGATAATCAGAAATGGGGTTGTGTATTATATTAAAAGCTAATTATAATAATATATGAGAAGAAGATACATGTATGAATATTCTAATATTTCTGATAATATGATTGTAGTATTTAATTTACCCAGTGCTTCTGGAGGTGTTACAGAAGAGATTTTTACGGCAATAAAAGGATGGAATAATGGTTATGCAACCTATGTTAACCCAAAGGATATATTCAATGATCAGTCGTTTGAGTTTATTTATTCTTATACTAATGAAATACCATCTTCTATACGTATATCAGATGATGTTAATAACTTGAAGTTAATAGTGGATTACAATGTTAATAAAGGACAAATATATGTATACAAAATAAAATGGTCAAAAGGGTATTTTTTTCTATGCTTGAAAAGTAGGGGTATTGAAAGTAAAACACTATATCCAATATTAAGTGATTTGGGATATAGTAATGTTTTAAACATAAATGGAGTTTGTACTCCTTATATAACTGCATATTATCCTGATTAATAAAATACACATAAACATCTTAAGTTGATTGTAATATAAAACATTACCTAGGCGTTTAGTGCTATTATCATTCATAATTTTTATCTTTGTCATAAAAGATAAAGATTATGGCAACTGACGAAAAAAGCTTATCGTTTCCTCAATCTGGCATGAATAGAGACGTTCATGCCAGCATGTTGAATGAACAACAATATACATTTGCTTTAAATGCTAATATAGAAAGTGAAGACGGTAATGTAAACATGCGGTCCAATGAACACAGTACTCTTAAATGCATAGAATTTGAAGGGTATAAAGTTATTGGATACAAGAATGATCTTACATCAGGTAACACCTATTTCTTTTTAACTAACCCAAGTAACAAAACATCTAAAATAACTTATCTTAGGGTACTTGAGGATATAGAGAATCTAACTGAAGAACAAATAGAATCTGCTATTTCTGGGGATTACCAAATATGTTCTGGTATGCAAACCCTTATAGAAGACTCGGAAGATGATCCTTGTCTTAACTTCTCTATATACCATCCTATAAAAACAATAGAGATAAAGGCAGAGAAATGCGGTAAATGCATTTACTGGACTGATGGATACAACCCTCCCCGTTATGTTATTGTAGAAAAAGCGTTGGAGCCGGATGATGAAGGAGATATATGGTATCATTATCATGGGTATAAGATATGTGATAAGGGTTACGATAGAGATAATTTTATTAAAGAAAATGGATGCGTTCTTGCATGTGAGAAGCTTAGGGTGTTTCCTCTGTTGGAACAGCCATGTATAGAGCCAGAGCAGATCGCATACGGAGGAAGCCTTCGGGCGGGCGTGTACCAGTTTGCTGTGGCATTGTGTGATGAGTTTGGCAACGAACAAACAAACTATTCCCCTTTAACTAATCCAGTCCATATATTTGATGAACATGATATCACAATTAAAGACGGTATATGGGGACAACGAACTAATTTAGGAATAAGATTAACTGTATCTAATTTAGATAGACAAGTAAATTATTTTAAAATAGCTGTTGTTCAAAATACTGTTGGATACAATGGAGAAACTCAACCGGTAGTAGATTATTTCATTGAAGGCATTCACCCTATTACAGAAAAAACTATTTACTATTATTCTGATTTAAATAATAGCAGAACAACATTTGAACATATAGCATATAAAAGACCTGTTTATAATACATCCAAGGGAATAACATCTGTAGACAACAAACTTCTTCAGTATGGATTAACAGCCGAAAAAGAGTGGAATTTACAGCCGGTAGTTTCTTTAATGGGTCATTTTTTACAATGGCAATCCTCGGTTTCTACTGGAGATTTATATAAAGATGGTAATGCTTGTGCTTTGTATGTTGGATATATGAGAGATGAAGTATATCCTTTCTCTATATCTTTTAGATGTAGTACAGGATATAATACTCCAGGATTCGTTTTTATTCCGGCTCCATTTAAAGACGCTAAGAAAAAAGCATCCGAAGAACCATCTTTGGCTACATCGGTAGAATCTATAGATAGATATTTATCTAATTGTTATGATAACATAAGACAATATGCTTGGCAATACAAAAATACGGCTGTAGACAATGGTCCTCTTACAGACGATATGGATGTCATGTTATTAAATGAAGATGATGAATGTAAGAACGAGGTGACTATAGGTCAGACCATAACAGTAGAAAAAGTATTAGAAGACAAACCTTTTAATAATTTTGAGTTTTCCATTAATATGGATGAATCTGTTTCTGATTTAGGAAGATACATATCAGAAAATATAATGAGCATAGCTTGCGGTAGTGACAATGCTGTTATGGAAGAACTGTGTGAATTCATAACCAAATATAATCAAGGAGCAGGGAATCACAGTATTCAATATCCTATGGATGGTATTGATTTTCCTGAGTTCCCAAATGGTTGTGGCAATATCACTAGGCAGGATTCTATTATAGAGGCGCCATATGATTTAATAAAGAACCCTACAACTGATATAAAATATAGACCTGTAGATGAAATGCAACCTATATCTTCTGACGATATCCCTATGATGTCATCAGAGACAGGTAATAAAAGATATTTGCTTTTTAGGAATAATGACACTAAGAAAAATATAGAAACATTTATAGAATCACAATGGGCACAACAAGATTTGGATAATAATTTTGTTGGTGGTTTATGTGGTGATTTAATAGACAAAAGAAGCGCAGATGCATTAATAGGTGTTTTGGCTGATTCTTTATCAATAACAGAATCATATCCTAATACTGGTGGTGGGGATATTTACAAACCGATAACAAATCCAGTTATAATCAACGGATCTTTTGTTCCATTCCAGTCATCTGTTATAGGTATAACATCATTTGCTTTCCCTGAAAATAGATGGTGTGCAAAAACAAGTTCTCAAACAAATACAGCTAGAAAAGATTGTTATTGGGGTCATGGTAATCTAGGAGATACCCTAGAGCACATAGAAGCTACTGTCGATAATTTAGATGATTATTTTTTCAATAAATTAAGTACAGGATTATCTACAGATTGGGCATGGTCTGAAATGTCTTATGTTAGTGATGATGCAGGGGAAGCTATTAATAGAATATTAGGAACTGATGACGATGGTCTTAGAAGCAACATAGGAATAGCTGCCGACAGGTTAGCTTATAAATTCTATCCTAATGTCAGTAAAAACGCTATATGGATAAGAATAGATAGACCAAGCGAATGGCTTGATCCTGATTATAATGGAGAAAAAGCGATATGTATAGAATCATTTGGTAGAGCTTTGCATAGTAAAGCAGATGCTACTTCTGTTAATAAAGTAAGAATATCTTACTGGAAAGACACTAGTGGTACTCCATTGAATTATAATATAATAGATTTTGAAGGGCAAGAAGATAGTAAAAGTAGTAATTCTGTTATTGTAGGAACAGACGTTCATGCCATTAGTGTTATAACCGATGATTTTTTTAAATCAAATAATATAACATACTTCTTTATAGCTGTAGACAATCCTGTTGTTGTACCAACCTATTATTTTTCATTCAGAGAAGATAATTATTGTGTGTATAATGAAGGAATAGGGCATATGGATGGAAAAATATCAACAGCCATATTAGGGGCATCTATGCTCCTTGGAAAGACGCTTGTTCCTTATGTAATAGCTCTAAGGGATAAGGAGATAGACAGCGTTGTCGTCAAAGGGGATCAGTTGCTGTTGAAGGCTACAGTTGTGTTTGCTGCCGACTGTGTTTCTTGTGGAGATAAGCCTATAAATTGTGCTCCTAGAAAATACAGATATGGAGAATTTGGATATTATGAGTCTTCTCACAAATATCCAGCCAATTTTGAATTATACGATAGTAGCAGAGTTAAAATAAATCCTAATAGATCTTATTCTGGGAATAAGGCTATAGCTGCTGCTACTATAAAGCAAAAAATGATAGAATGGTACGGTAGTCCTTTAAAGGATGGAGATTTAGATTATTATAAAGGACATACTTATGGAACCATAGATACAAGTACAACATTCTGTCAACAACCCATAAGACATTATAGGTTCCCGGATAATTTTCATTCTCAGTTAATGAACAGCGATATAAGATTAACCGAAGAAGGATCTGAAATATATCCTGTTGGTGTTTTAATAAACGAAGATATTATAAACGTATTTTTAGATTATGCTGTTGATTCCGGATTAATAACACAAGAGCAACGTGATACCGTTATAGGATATGAACTATATAGAGGCGACAGAAGACTTAATAAAAGCGTTGTAGGATGCGGTTTAGGATATGATATGTATAAATATACTGATGCAGGTAATGGTCAGGAAAATCTTTATGCTAATTATCCATATAATGATTTAGGAGATGACCAATTCCATTATACCACAGGACAGCGTCTGGAATATATAAAACATCCTTTTAATAAGGATGGTAATATATGGTACTCTTTTTTATCTCCCGATATTTATTTCAATAAAATGGAAATGCCTACTGAAATAACTATAGACGGGTATATGAGGGGGTTATCAACAGGGGTTTATAACGTTGTGGAAGAACATCCTAAATGGACTATACTTAGTAGCAAAGCTTATAAAATGGCTAGCACGTTAGCTTCTGTGGAATCTATAGCACAGCTTATGTACGATGTATCTCAGGCTGCCCAGCTTGTGGCTGGGGGTGGAGTAATAGGTTCTTCTGTGGGTGCTGTATGGTTTGCTGCCACAATACCAAGCATATTAGGTAAAAGAGCAGCATATTATGGCAAGTATAGATATGACTGGTTGAATACTTTTATAAATAATGGTCCTAGATATAATTTTGCCTGGTATTATTCTTCTGTAGGAGATTATACTTCCATGTATACAGTACAAAGTGAGGCGGAATATCTATCTAATTCCATACGAGGTCTGTCTACTTGTAAGATAATTAAATCAGGTCTTTACCCTATATCGGATTCTTCTAGTAACAACATGTTGTACATAAATAATATTTATCGTGAGAAAAATATGTTTATGTCCTTAGGAAGTACTGACTTTAAAACAGTTTATCCTACTATTATCAAATCATATGATTCAAGTAGGGTAGATGATCCAGGATTTATATTATCTGAATCTGCGGCTTTAAAAACTCTAGAGTTTACTAAATTGAAATCTTATATAGCATCTCCATACATAAGAGCTAAGGTATATAAGCCTAATCAGTATGGGGATATAGAAGATATTAAATGGATATCCATAGGAGGTAAATGTAATATAACAGGAGGATATAAGCGTATATTTGGAGGAGATACGTTTATATCTAAATTTGCTATAAAAAGGAAATTACCTGAATTTATTAATAATGCGTTTCATATAGGAGATATGATACCATTCCCTTATGACGATTATCGTAATATAGGATTTCCTAAATATTTTGTAAATTATGACACAGGTCAGGATATGCTTGAATATACTGATTATGAAACAGCACATAATAGACAATCAAGGTTTTTAGGAAGTAGTTATTTTTATCCTAATAGATATAGTCTATATAATTTGAACGCTATGGACATAGAAGAGAAATACATAAAAGGTAGATTTTATCTATGGTATTATGGCATTCCTAATTTCTATGTAGAATCAGATATAAATTGCAATTTCCGTCTACAAGGAGTAGAGCCTCATGAATGGTTTTATCCGGCATATTCTGATTTCATGTGGTGGACACAAGAAAAAAATGTTTCTATAGAAAGAGATAATGATTTTAAGATAAGTCCTATTTATTCTGCTAGAAACACATTAACTCCTATGGTTCTTCCAGCAACATACGAAAGAAAATTCTGGGATTGTGCTTATCAACGCCCAAATGGAGTTATATGGAGTAGATCAGATGTGTCAGAGAATAGTCAAACAGATCCTTGGTTGACATATAAACCAATGGATTACCATGAGTTTCCTACTAAGAATGGTTCTTTAATTCATATGAAGAGAATAGAATCTAATCAGATTCTTGCCCGTTTTGAAGATCAGGTATCTCTCCATAACGCCATAGATGTAATCAAAGAACGTGTGTCTGGCACAGCCTCTGAGTTAGGAACAGGTGGGTTGTTTTCTAGCCGTCCGCTGGAGTACAACACAACGGACTTAGGTTACGCTGGAACCCAGTCAACAGAGATAATAAGCTCTGAATTTGGTCATTTCTGGGTAGACGTTAAAAGAGCGCAGGTGTTCATGACCGATCCTAATGGTCGTAACTTAAAAGAACTTAGTGTGGGTATAAGACATTGGTTAAAGAAACATCTTCCGTTCAAGATTCTTAAATATGGTATTACTAACGTAGATACTAAAGAGAATATGACTTACGAAGATGTAGACAATAAATTCATAGGCTTAGGTCTTTCTCTTGGATGGGATAACCGGTATAAGCGCGTGTTTATAACCAAAAAAGATTATATCCCGGTTAAAGGCTCTATGTACTACAAATACGATGGAGGTAAGTTCTTTTATGATAATAAAGAAGTATCTTTGAAAGACATAAACTATTTTAAAGATGTTTCATTTACATTAGCATACTCTTGTATAAAACAAGAATGGATATCATATTATTCTTTTTGTCCTGACTACTATATAGAACAACAATCGTTCTTCCAGTCAGGTAACAACTATTCTAAGGAATATATAGAAGAAGGTCTGTGGTCTCATTTGATGACCAATAAGTCATTTCAAACATTTTATGGCACTACATATCCATTTATATTAGAAGTGCCCGTAAAAGAGAAATTTAATGGGTCTATCCTATCTTCTATAGAATATGAATTAGATGCTAGGAAATATGTGGATGATGTTACGTACACATTGGATCGTAAAGTAGGGTTAGATAGTATTACAGTGTATAACGACACTAATAACTCTGGAGAAATGCATTTGGTTCCTGAAGAGAAGAATAATATGATGCAGAAAGCAATGTATCCTATTACCAGAGATGGTTATACCGAGATACTAGATACAGAGGTGTATAGAAGACATAAATTAAATGATTTCTTTAATAGGGTAGATGATGACCGATCTGATATTCCTATTTGGGATAAAGACGATAATGATATAATTAAAGAAGTTAATAAAGATGCTCTTAACTTCAGGCAAAATTGGCTTGATAGAATAAGAGGTTCTTGGCTTCTTATGAGAATAAAGAAAGTTATTAGCAATCGTAAGATTATATTCCAGTGGATTATAAGTGAAGACAAACCAGATAATAGATAATGTAATGGAAAAGGAATTTGATTTTGTAATATACCCACTTAAATTAGTTATTATGGTGGGAACACCATATGAGGAATTAGTATCTCGTTTTAATAACAAGGAAAAAGATAATGATGGGTGGTCTAGTGAGAAGGATATGGAAACTTCATCATCTTTTGTTAATCTAGTTTTAGATACAAAAGATGATCAATATAAGGTTCTTCTTTATTTTAAGGATAAAGATAAAATGACTATGAGAAACATATGTCACGAATCTTTTCATGTAGCTATATCTGTATGTTCTTTTTGTAATATGCATTTAGGATTTGATATAGGTCAAGATGAGCATCCTGCATATATAGCTGGATTTGTTGGAAATTGTGCTGGATTAATGTTTAATGAATTATAGAAAATGGCAACCAAAAAGAAAACGGGCAAATGTCCTGCTTCTGGATGTATAAAGAAGGTGGGAAGCAATTATAGAGTTGTGAGTAATAAAACTGGCAAATTATGGCCAGCTAAGTATAAAACAAGAGAAGCCGCCAAGAAAGCACTGGCGGCTTACCATATTCGTTGATTATGGCAAAGAAGAAATATATAGAGACAGACGAAACTAAGCCAAAGTATTTAATGAACTTAGTTAGAAAAGCTATATCAGAGAGAATAAGTCCTGATGTTTATGTCAGTGAGCAAAATGTAGGATACAAAATAGCTCAGTTTCTTAATCATGAAGAAGATATTGATTCAAGGACAGACGAGTTCAGTCAAGGTCTTTGGAAACATTTCTTAGGTCAAGAAAATAATCTTACTATAGAAAACGATACCGTAAGATTGCCTAATGATATTAAAAAGTATTTGAAGACAGCTATAGACGGAGGGTTAGAGAAAGAGCGAAAGAAAAGGATAAAAGAAAGGGATTCTCTTACTAAGAAGATAGATAGGATGATCGACCAAGGTAAAGATATAGAACCTGAAATGTTTGATGAACTTGATGTTGTTCGGGCTAAAGTCAATTGGTTGGAAGATACTATGGGCAGAATAAAGAAAGCTAATTCAGGTAAGCCTACGGTATTCAACGAATATGATTTCTTTATGGATGAAGAAGGTACTTTAACTCCTTTATCCGGTCTTAGTAGCTTTACTATGTACAGAGATAAAGAAGGTAAGATGAATGTAAAAGACAAATATGATTTTTACAGCAAGGATCAGACTATTCCTTTGAAAGCAGTTACATTAGGTATGGATAAAATACTTGGTAAACCATTTCCTATTGCTGATAAATTCAGAGAAGGAGGTTCTACCAAAAATTCGTTGGTAGATAACCAATATTATATATATAATCGTCTTATAAACGATTATCAACTTCCAGACAAACAGGCTATCGCTATTGTCGCTAACTTAACCCATGAGTCAGGACTGAACACCGGTGCGCTGGGGGACAGCGGTGCTTCTTATGGCATTCAACAATGGAAAGGAAAGAGACGCGATAATCTTATGAAATTCGCTAAAGAAAGAGGAAATGAAGAACCTACACTGGATGACCAAATAGATTTCCTTATGAAAGAATATAATACCGGTAATGCTTTTCAGTTTAATACTAAAGGCAAGAATTTATTTAAAACAAAAGGACCTAAAGGAGGTATATCCGAGGCATCTGATTATTATCAATTCAGTAAAGCAGACTTTGATAACGCAGAAAATCTTTTTGATGCTACTATAGCCTGGAACCAAGGAGTAGGAAGACCTCATAAGAAATGGGCTATGAATGATAAACGATATCAAATAGCACAAAATTTAGCCAAGGCATTTGGTGTAAAAGATGATAGTGAACCAATGTTCTCAGAACAAGGATATATAGAATCAGGATCTTCTAATAATCTTCCTAATGTAGATGTGGTGGTAGATAGGCGTGTAGATGATGGCACAGGGTTGGAAGGTGAGGAAGCTACGCAGCAGACGGCACAGGCTGTTCAACCTATGGAATATAAAAGTAAACAACAAGAATTTTTTGAATTATATGGTAAAGACATATTATCTCAATTATTTGCTTATAATACCAATAGGGTAATACAAGATCCAGAAGAAGACGAGTATAAAGCTAAAGAAATTGCTAGGCAACAACTGGATGATAGTAAACAGAGATTAATAGCAGCATTCTTGCCTAATATCCAACTTAATATAAAAGGAGTTACTCAAATACATAATTAAAATATAAAATGAAAACAAATATAATGAATATTAATAATTGTATTACTACACAAAAAGGGGGGGGGATATAAGATATGAGCAGAAGAAGATTCATGATAGGCAAAAGAAAGGATATAGATTTAAGTAAAGATCTAATTGATTATTATAAATTTTATTATTCAACCAAAGATGAGATAACTGGGATAACAAATAGTGCATCTATCAGTTATTCTGCTAACGCAATAATTGATATGTCAGGACATTTTGGATCATATTCTCCTCTTAAATTTGCACGTAGTTCAGTGGTATATCCAGAATTTACGATATCAGTATGGATTAAATTAGATGGAAGTTACTATAATCAATATAGGGGTATTTTTTCATCCAGACCCACATACGAATATGCTCAGTATGGACTTGTTGTTGAGGATACTTTACTTATTGTTTATGAAAATAGCGCAAGAATGTATACCGAGGATTTACCTTCTGGAAAATGGACAATGATTACTTTTGTTGTATCTAACAACACAGGAACAATTTATATAAATGGAATTAAAAG
>ERZ857922.2447-NODE-2447-length-18903-cov-3.451135_pt1 | contig 18903 bp, 13 predicted proteins | sample MGYA00519579_ERZ857922 | MGnify/ENA primary metagenome ERZ857922 (study PRJEB31778, sample SAMEA3449375) | human gut metagenome | biome: human gut; feature: human-associated habitat; material: faeces | place: United Kingdom | collected 2010/2012 ... | reverse complement strand
TATCCATGATTCTCCTCCCTGTACTTTTTCCGTCTGCGGTTTTTCCCCGCCGCTTTTCTCTGAAGAGTACCCGTATGTGTGAATCCCGCCGTTTGCGTTCTTCCTCCGGATCTGATTTACAGAGTTTCACAGTAAACAGAATTTCGCGGTAAATAAAAAAAGCGCAGGTCCGTCAATATTTATCTGGACTTACGCTTTCTTTGCATCTGCTGCACGATCATTCCTTTATGAACTTTTTTCTTCTTCCGCTTCTTTCTTTTGTTTCTTTTTCCTCTACTTCTTCCCGAAGGTCATCGCATTTTTCTCCGCGCCTGCGGCCTTTTCTCCTGCCGTCTCCGATCCCGGGCGGAAAATCTGCCGGAACAGAAAGCGGACCAGCGGACCGCAGTAAAACACCTGCCAGAAAAATGCCATCGGGAAGTTGATTGCAGTGGTCTGGAACCAGACGGATATGAACTGGATTCCCGCATTCTTGAAGAGCAGGGTTGCTGCGAGGCTCATAAGTGGACACATTCCAATGATGGATACTACGGAAATGGCGATCACCAGGTGAAAGTTATTATCTCTTTCCAGATTAACAATGGAAAATGCTTTTTTCTTTGCAAATGGTCCGATCAGGAAAAAATCAAGGATGAATGCAATTGGTCCCATAATGACCAGCTCGTGGAATGCATTTAAAAATACCTGGTTGTTCATTCCTCCTACGTTGAGAGCAATGTTGTAACAGATCATGGTATAAACCATCACGAACACCATGATAATTGTGAAAATAACGTCTTGAAATTTGTTTTTTGGCATAAAAATATCCTCCTTCATAATAAGCGTAACAGAAAATGTGTTGTTCGTTCATCATTCCGGAGGAATGTATCGTTTCCAATATAACCGAGATTCTATTCTTTTTTCTATATGGCATATACCAGACAACGCCATATCAGCAAGGTTTATAATACCTCAACTCTTTAAAAACAGTCAAGTATTTTTTCAGATACATTGAATCATTTTTATTTCTTTTTTCCAAATAAAGAACTCCATACCGTCAGGACCGCTCCTGCAAAAAGAGCCAGATCCGAGAGATTAAAAGTGATATCCGAGAGTTTCCTGTTCTTTGTTTTCAGAGACAGATAATCGACCACATAACCTCTTTTGAAACGGTCATAAGTATTACCAACTGCTCCGCCCAGCATCAGCGATGTTCCAAGCTTTGCCAGTTTGCGTCCTGGTTCTTTCCAAAGAAGCTGCTCCCAGAAAAACAGGATTCCAAGTGCTGCCGCCGACATGCCTTTTACCAGCTTTGGTCTGCAATCCAAATGATTCATCATCAGACCTTTGTTGTGGACTTTGCGGTAGATTCCTTTTCCCTTCCAAATCCGGCGTTCTTCCCCGTCTCTTACATTTTCTTCAGTATATTTTTTAATTCCAAGATCGCACCCGGCAACAAAAGCTCCGGTTAAAATGCTCAGGATTTCCATAATTATTCTCCTTTGATTCGCGCGATTTCCTGCTCGCATACCTCTGTCTGTTCTTCACGCTTTTCGATTGCTTCGCAGAGTGCGATAAAATCGGTATCTACCACTTCCCCCTGTTTGAAACGCTCATATACCAATCGTCCGATCTCTGTCATATCCCGCTCGCTGTCTCGCTTCAGACCATAGATCTCATTTTTCTTTTTCTGAATATCGATCGTATCTCCTGCCTTCTTTCCAAGATCATCCACGGTATCTGAAATCCGCTTTCCTATTGTATCAAAAAAATCACTCATTTACTTTTTCCCCTTTCGCATCTGCGTATTTTTCAGAACCGCCTGATCTGCTCAAAAGTACGGTAAAGGTTCAATGCTCCATATCCCCATTCCTGGTTCGGATAATTCATGTCTGTCTTCCGTGAAGCTCCCAATATCAGCAGATTCTTCATCTGTGATGCATCCAGATTCACTCCATGCCTATCCAGCCACTCCATAAAAAGTGCCAGTGCTCCGGAAGTGATTCCAACTGCTATACTGGAACCAGACCTTGCAACAAACTGCCCCTTTAAATTGATCCCTGTCACATTGATCCCCGGCGCAGCAAAATCCGGTTTGATTCTGTTATCTCTAGTATAACCTCTTCCCGAACTGACTGCAATGCTATTTTCCTTTCCATTATAGTACGCTGCACAGACCACCGCCCCGGTCTCCCCTGGTTCCATCACCGTATATTCCGGATTTGCACGGATAAAATAGACATTTCCCGTCAGAAACTCTTCCATTGGAAGCCAGATATGAAAGATTCCATTCCCAAGCTCCAGTGTTTCCGGTATAATCTTCCAGATTCCGCTTCCCGGTCTGTCAAACTGAAAAAATGCCAGCTGCGCCCCGGTCGTCTCTACCAGAACCCGGTAATTAAATATTACCCTGGTCTGCTCGAATACAAACACATACTCTCCTATTCCCCGTCTGAGCGAGACCGGTCCTATTGTCTGTCCTGTTGGAGATTCGATAGAAAGTGCCAGAAGATTCGGAAGTTCTGTCCATAGTTCCATCACAAAGCCTCTGGTATTATTCCCTACATTGATCTCCACCGGCTGATTATTTTCCTGTTCCAGAATTCCCAGATAATGATGCCTTTTATCTGCCTCGTTGCCACTTCCGGTCACAATCCCGATTCCTTCGCTCGCCGCCACATTTTGCAGATACTCTGACAGGATTGAATATCCTCCATGTCCTCCAAAGCTTGTTCCAACTGCCAGACAGATCACCAATGGTCTTTTCAGCTCTTCTTGTACCTTCTGCAGATAAAAAACCGCCGCTACCAGATCATTTTCCTGATAGCATCTGGCATCACAGTCTACAAAATAGTACTCCCGTAAATATTCTTTTGCCTCCTTCAGCTTCACGATCACCATCTCTGCCTCCGGCGCTGCCCCGATAAACAGATTCTCCGGATTTGCCCCTCCGCATGCCACACTTGCAACAAAAGTGCCATGTCCGTCCGTATCAAATGACGGAACGGTTTCCTTTGGATTCTCGCTCTGGATCGCCAGATTGATTTGTTCTCTCGTATATTCACTTCCATATCCGATTCCCCGTGGCGCTGTTCCACTTTGTTCTTCCTGATCCCAGATTCGCCGGATCCTGGTCGAACCATCCAGATTCCGGAAAATGGGATCCAGATAGTTGATCCCAGTATCAATGATCCCAACCAGAACTCCTTCACCGCTCAATTCCAGACCAGTCAGATTCTGAACCGCAGCAATTCCCGCCTGTTGGATCGCTGCCATATCCAGTGTTGTATAGCACTTCGGAACCATTGTATACGGATAATCGCCAAGTGGCTTTTTTCTGTCTTCACTCTGGTCAATATAAAGAAGCTCAAAACCGTATTTTAACGGTATCCGGCATCCGTTTTCCAAAGGAAAATTTTCCCCGAGAGCACCGGTATCCCTCATCATAAAATCCCTGTATTCTTCCGACAGAATCTTTTCTTTACATTCTTCCTGTGGCATAACAATCCCTCATATATTTTCTTTTGGAAAATATATGAGGGATTGTTCTTTCTTATACTATGATACTGGACGGTTACGCATTTTGCACTCCATATCCATTCTTTATTCGGTACGTTTCTTTTCAATATCCTCGTAGAAGGAAGTCACTTCTTTTCCTTTTTCCAGGGTACTTACATTCGGACCGCTCTTGAATACGATTTTCAGAAGAATTGGTGTGATGATCGTTGTGATCACTACCACGATGATAACCGGTCCGAGGAAATTGCCGCCCATCATACCGAGTGCTTCTCCCTTGCTGGCAACGATCAGCGCAACCTCACCACGGGAGATCATTCCGACACCGATTCGTGCACACTGATAATTCTTATATCCACACATCTTCGCACCAAGGGCGCAGCCAACGATCTTTGTCAGGATCGCAACAATGGTAAGAACCACTGCAAAGCCTACAATTGCAGTACTCATCTTCGGAAGTTCTACCTTCAGTCCGATACTTGCGAAAAATACCGGTGAAAGCAGCATATAAGACATGGTATCAAATTTCTTCAGCACGAAATCAGATTTACTTGTATTGGAAATGATCAGCCCTGCGATAAATGCACCGGTGATATCTGCAACACCGAAGAATTTCTCTGCCACATAAGCCATCAGCAGACAGAATACAAATGCCATGATCGCATGACGTCTGAGTCCCTTTTCCGCCTGATCTGTCCACTTTTTAAATACCTTGTAAAAGATAAATCCAATCACACCTGCAAATGCAAAGAATGCAACAATCTTCAGTAATACAACTGAAATCTTTACCGATTCATCTGCCATACTTGTTACCAGTGTCAGTGCAATGATACCAAGCACGTCATCAATGATCGCAGCTCCAAGAATCGCATTTCCGGATTTGGTTTTTAATTTACCAAGTTCTTTTAATGTCTCTACCGTAATACTTACGGAAGTTGCTGTCAGGATAACACCGATAAAGATATTCTGCAGAAATACGCTGCAGGATGCATCGGATGTGATCACATCCGGACGGTTAAAGAACATTGCAGTCGCATAACCGCCGATCAGTGGAACGATAACACCTATCAGTGCAATAACGAAGGATGCTTTTCCACTTGCCTTCAATTCCTGTATATCAGTTTCCAGACCTGCACAAAACATCAGCACGATAACACCGATCTCTGCAACGTTATGTATAAAGCTTGTCTCTGTCAGGATCCCAAGCATCGCCGGTCCGAGAAGAACTCCTGCAAGAAGTGCTCCTACAACCTGTGGCATCTGTACCTTTCTGGTCGCAAGACCAAGTGCTTTAGTACAAAGTAAAATAATTGCAAGATCCAGTAAATACTTATAAGTCTCCATTCTCTCTCACTCCTGTTTATATCTTGTATTTTTTAGACATATTGTCTAATGTACACCTTTTAATACAATTTTTCAACAAAAAAATACCCGTAAATCTTAAATTTACGGATATTTCCCATTCTTTTTTTGTATGATCGCCATGTTTTTTTGATATATGAAGGTTATTGTTATACTCAGTGATGCTCAAGCCTTGGTACAGACTGGCTTCTCAGCTCGATCAGCGGTCCTCCGGTTCCTTCGATATATGCCTCCGTGATCGTCACTTCCCCGATGCTGTCATCCTTCGGAATCTCATACATAATATCCAGCATGAATTCTTCAATGATCGCACGCAGTGCACGGGCTCCGGTATCCTTCTTCATTGCCTTTCTTGCGATCGCATGAAGTGCACCATCATCGAATTTCAGATTGACCTCATCCAGTGCCAGAAGCTTCTGATACTGCTTGAGGATCGCATTTTTCGGCTCTTTTAATATCTGAACCATCATCTCTTCATCCAGTCCCTGAAGCGTAAATACGATCGGGAGACGTCCCAGAAATTCCGGAATCATTCCGAAGTTACGCAGATCTTCTGTCGTCACCTTCTCCAGTATTTTCTTATCATGATCATATTTGTCTTTCAGATCCGCTCCAAACCCGATAGAAGAATTCTTCATCAGTCTTTCCTTGATGATCTGCTCAAGATCCGGGAACGCACCGCCACAGATAAAAAGGATATTCTTTGTATTGACTGTAGTGAGCGGAACCATCGCATTCTTGCTGTTGGCTCCCACCGGCACTTCCACTTCGCTGCCTTCTAACAGCTTTAACATTCCCTGCTGTACGGATTCTCCGCTGACATCTCTCTGGCTGGTATTCTTTTTCTTCGCAATCTTGTCGATCTCATCGATAAAGATAATTCCCTGTTCCGCCTTATCTACGTCGTTGTCCGCAGCTGCAAGGAGCTTTGATACTACACTTTCAATATCATCCCCTATGTAGCCGGCCTCGGTAAGAGAGGTCGCATCTGTAATTGCAAGCGGCACATCCAAAAGTTTTGCCAGTGTCTTTACCAGATACGTCTTTCCAGATCCGGTAGGTCCGATCATCAGCATATTGGATTTTTCAATTGCGATCTCATCCATGGTATCTGTTGCTACACGTTTATAATGATTGTAAACGGCAACGGACATTACCTTCTTGGCATATTCCTGACCGATCACATATTCATCCAGGGTAGCCTTGATCTTATGCGGTGCCGGAATCTTCTTGAGATCCAGGACTGGTTCTTTCTTTTCTGCTTTTTTCTTTTTGGGTTTCTTCTGCTGTCCCATCTGATTCTGGAAACTGCTTAGATCGATCATGCTGACATTTGGCATATTGAGCAGATCACCATAATTAAAATTTCCTGTCTGCATCTGCTGATTCATACTATCAAAGCTTCTCTGCATACAGTCCGGACATATATGTATATTATTAGGAAGATCGATCATCTTACCAACCTGACTCTCTGCCCGATGACAGAGCGTACAGTACTTCTCAGGTTCTTTCTTGTTTTCTTCCTGATCATCGTCATCGCTGACCTCTCCCTCTAAAATCTCATCCTCGTATTTATCTGCCATATATCTGTAAACTCCTTCTGCATAGTTGTTATCTGTCTCATATAAAGAACGCACAGATCAAAAGTGCATTCTGCATCTTCGAATCTATGCGTTCATTATAACATAACCAGTAAAACTGTAAACTAAAGTTTTTATAAATTAATTTTTGCTTCCGAGCGTGACTGAAATTGTCTTCTGAACATACTCTCCGTTATCTGCTCTTGATACAACAACATCCACCGTCTCACCGGATGCATAATACGCAAGCTTACTCTCCAGATCATCTTTGCCGCTGACTGTCTGTCCATCAAAACTTACGATAATATCACCTTTCTGGATACCTGCTTTCCCTGCAGCGGAATTTTTCTCCACACGGATAACAAAAGCTCCCTCCGGCATATCATACATCTGTATTGCCTCTGTGGAAAGATCAGCCGTAACGACCCCAAGATAAGCTGCATTCTCTGATTCAACTTTATCTCTTGTCTGACGGTTCATCAGTTCCTCAAGAATCGGCTGTGCCTTGGATATTGGAATTGCGTATCCCATTCCCTCTACCGCACTGTCCGCATACTTTGCAGAGTTGATGCCGATCACTTCTCCCTGCATATTCAGCAGTGCTCCACCACTGTTACCTGGATTAATCGCCGCATCTGTCTGAATCAGGCTTGAACTGGTACCATCATCTGTCGAAATGTTTCTGTTCAATGCACTGATCCATCCGGAGGTAACTGATTGTCCATATCCAAGTGCATTTCCAATTGCCACAACCTGTTCCCCCACCTGAAGGTCATCGGAATTGCCAAGCTGCGCTATTTTGATCTGCGAGAGTGTGTCTTCCGGTATATCTGATTTCTGAACTGCAACCACAGCCAGGTCATTTGATTCATCCGTACCTTTTATCTTGGCACTGACTGCATCTTCCACATTGACATCACCATCGCTGCCGGACATATCCACCGTTTCCTCTTCTGCGTTGACTACATCATTTCCGACAAAGCATACACTGAGTGTTGTCGCACCGGATACCACATGATTATTTGTTGCGATCAAAAGCTCATCGTCATTTTCTCCAACAATGATTCCAGAACCGCTTCCCTCACTGGAATATTGCTGTGTGCCATAACCAAATCCAAATGCCCGGAAATAATTTGGGATTTCCTGTACACTTACAGATGTAATTGCGACTACCGTTGGCATTGCTGTATCTGCAACTTCTGCAACAGAACCCGTCTGTGACACAGCAGCTGCTGTTTCCGAAGCGGCAGTTTCACTTGAAGCAGCTCCTTCACTTTCATTCGAATCACTTCCATCTGCCGAAGAATCTCCTGCAAGCTGCGCTGTCTCTATCTGACTGTCCTTCCCGTCTGATCCCAGATATTTCTCGGACGCAAAATTCACTCCCTGAAATACAACACCTGCTACCAGCCCGAATACAACTGCCAGCGAAATCGTTTCTGCAAGTTTTTTTCCGCCACGTTTTTTGTTTTTTTTCTTTTCAGGTAATTCCTTCACTGTATCTGATTCTGTATTCTGATGCATACAATAATGTTCATATCTTGGTGGCTCATTCTGTCGATTGTTTTCTGTATCATTCTGCGGAGCATTCAGATTCCATTTTTTTTCATCATCCATGCCTGTGCTCCTTTCTTTTTATCTTTTTTATCCTATGAAAACAGTGTAACAATCAATTGTGTTCAAAATGTGACAACTCCTTTAAAAAACCGTGTGCTTATAGCTGTTTCATTGACAGCCGTCTGTATTTTTTACACCTTCCAGTATTCGCGGTTCATTGTACACCATAAAATCATTTTTCGAGGAAGTTTACGATAGTTTTTACCACTCAGATAGCCGGCATATTTACAGCCCGACTGAAGTATTACTCCCGGAATCAGCCATATTTTTCTTTTTTGGATCAGGTAGTTTATTGTTTTCTTTACAAGTTTTATCCCTTCTCCCTCTGATGGCACTCCTGCAAAAATTTCCGGATGTTCTGCCTGCGATACACCCAAATCAAAATTTCTGTGGAACTGCTGCATGCAGGAGTAATTGTGAGAATGTATCACTTTTGCATCCGCTGCATAAGCGATTCCATATCCCATCTGGATCAGTTTTCCTGCATAGATCATATCTTCGTTAAAAATCGTCTTTCTGACAAAGCCTCCCAGTTCCTGATAAATTTCTTTTTTATATGCAGCACACACATTAGAGCAGAAAAAAGTTTTTATTCCATATAAGGAAAGGTCTCTTTGGGTTCTTACATAAGATTTCTCCGGGTAGTTAAATGATCTCGTATAACGTTCTGCAAAACTGCACATTTCATTCGGCAGCTGTCTGGCATATGCTGCTGCGATCATTTTTTCCTTTTCCAGTGCCTTTACAAGATTTTCTATCAGATTCCTGTCCGCCGGAACAGCATCCTGTGTCATAAATACCATAATCTCTGCATCCGACAATTCTGCTGCCCATGCACGTGTTCCGCCATGATCAAACTCAGATTTTTTCAAATGGTGTACTTCCAGAAGTGGATACTTCTGTTCTAATTCTTTATTCCAGTAATTTTCCTCTGTATTCATTGCAATAATACGATGGATCACTGCTGTCTGCTCTGTGAGCCGTTCAAGCAGTACAGAAAATTCTTTTCCCGGATGGTACACCGGAATGATCACATCTACTTTTATATTTTCCATGCTTTCTCCCTTTGCGTCATTCTTCGCTGCTGGTTTTTCGTATGAATGTATGGTAACAGAAGAAGGGAATTTCTTCAACGAGAAATTCCCTTCTTTTATCATAGTTATTTATGCTGCACTTGGATCGGCCTCTGCAGCTGCTTCTGACGAAGCTCCGCCATCATCACCGCTTCCTTCATCAACGTAACCGTCATCACCACCACTGGTGTCTCCGCCTGTGGTGTCTCCGCCTGTGGTGTCTCCGCCTGTAGTATCTCCGCCAGAACCGTCATCACCGCTGGAATCATCACCGCTGGAGCTTCCGCCACTATTATCAGAATCATAATCCGTATTTCCACCGCCGGAGCTTCCGCCACTGTTATCAGAATCATCATAATCATAATCCGTATTTCCACCGCCGGAACTTCCGTCACTGTTGTCAGAGTTGTCAGAACTGCTGTCAGCGCTTCCACTGTCATCGGAGTCATAATTACTGCTTGTATCAGACCATCCGCTTCCGTTATTCTCGAAAATGACTGTATCATTTGCAGTATTCTCTTCTACTGTAGCCTGTTTATCGTCCAGACTGCTCTCACCACCGACGATTTCAAGAATCTTTTCACTGTTTGCTTTTACAGTCGCAGATGGTGTGTATGCTTCATCTCCATAAAGGAACTTGTGCAGTTCGATAACATTTGTCTCCAGAGTTGTCGGTACAATAATACTTCCCTTAACATTGGAGAATTTGAAAGAGGACGGGAATCCTGTCGTATCGTCTACACTGTAACCGATCAGAGTAGGCAGAAGCTGCAGGATTTCGTCTTTTGTCATAGAAGTTGTAACCATCGGGAATACATCGTCCATGATCTTGAAGATCTTGCCAAGACCGGCAGATTTTGCCTTGCTGACGATCATCTGGATCACACGTCTCTGTCTCTCTGTACGTCCCATATCAAGGCTTGCTGTATAACGGATACGACAGTAAGAAGTTGCCTGTACACCATTCAGATGATAATGATACTGAACTGCCTCGATATCATCCGGTCTGTCCGGAAGTTCGATTGGTGTATAATCCTTACCTGTTTCTTCGGATGTCTCTACACAGTAGTTATTCATATGAACAATCTCGGCATAAGACATGTCCATATCCAGTCCACCAAGGTCATCGATGATCGTTGTCAGCGCATTGAAGTTTACGGTTGCATATTCGCTGATGTTCAGGTCGAGGTTTGTATTCAGCATTGTGATCGCCTGTTCGGCTTCACCGTAAGCATACGCTGCGTTCGCCTTGGAATAAGTATCGTTACCAAGATTGAGAAGGGTATCTCGATATACAGAAACCAGCTTCACATCTTTTGTGTCATTATTTACGCTTGCAATAATAATTGTATCACTGTTCTCACCGCCGAGTGCAGTATTTTTATCACGGTGGTCAATACCAAACAGAGCATATGTTGTATAACCTGTCAGAGTTGATTCCTGTGAATCAATAGAATCCTGTACTTCCTGGTTTACTTTGATCTTACTGTCATCCAGAACTGGCTGATTGATCTTGTCCAGTTTTGAATTCAGCTGTCCATATACATACAGACCACCGATAAACAGCAGAAGAACAATAATTTCAACAGCAAATAGTATCTTTTTTGTTTTTGACTTAGGTCTTGCCATCTTCTCTCCCCTTATCTTTAATATGCATTTTTATTAATGAACCCTTTGAAAATCGTCAGGAACAATATCTTTATATCAAATCCGATCGACCAGTTCTCTATATAGTAGAGATCACAGTCAATACGTTTACGAATAGAGGTATCTCCCCGGTAACCATTTACCTGTGCCCAGCCGGTAAGTCCCGGACGCACCTGATGTTTCACCATATATCTTGGAATTTCCTCACGGAATTTCTCAACAAAAAACGGTCTCTCCGGTCTCGGTCCCACCAGACTCATATCCCCCTTCAGAATATTAAACAGCTGAGGCAGTTCATCAATGCTGGTCCTTCTCATAAATTTACCGATTCCGGTTACCCTCGGATCATTCTTAACTGTCCAGGCCTTCTTTTCTTCGGCCTCCGGCTGAATTTCCATAGAACGGAATTTGTACATCCAGAAATTCTTATTATGAAGTCCGACACGCTCCTGTCGGTATATAAGTGGTCCCGGTGATGTCAATTTGATGAGTATGCACATCAGCAGCATGACCGGTGAAGAAACAATGATCGCCATGATTGCCCCAACAACATCCATCAAGCGTTTGACCATTGCATTAAATGTATTACTCAATGGAACATAACGGATGTTGATCACCGGAAGTCCCAGTATATCTTCCGTATATGGTTTCGTAGGAATGATCTTATTATAATCCGGTATAAATTTGGTATGAACACCGGATTTCTCACACATTCCGACAATTTCCTCCAGTCGGTAATATTCACTCAGTCCCAGTGTAATTGCAATCTCATCCAGCCTGTTTGCAGGAAGTATCACAGAAAGATTTGCAATTCGTCCGATAACCTTGATTCCATTATAAGCAGTTCCTGCCGGAACATTATCATCAAGGATTCCTCTGACAACATAACCCCACTGAGGATTCTGCTGAATTCTGTCAATATATTCTTCCGCTGCCCGGCTGTAACCTACCAGTATCATCTGCTTCTGATTCAGTCCGCGCTTTCTCATTTTTCTCAGCATGGAGAAAATAAAGAGCCTTACTCCCCATTCTGCAAAGATGTTGATCACACAGAAAATGTAAACCGTCAGTCGGGAGAAATCAGACTCTCCCATCATATACAGACTGAATACGATCAGCAGAAGTCCGAGTACATTTGCCTTGATGATATTTGCCAGAACCAGTCTGCGCCCCTGCATATGCAAAGGCTCATATAAAGTAAATGCCTGATACAGAAGCAGATACCCCGGTATGATAAATATCAATGCAAACATGTACTCTTCAAACGCAAGTGCCCGGACTGCTGAATATGCAAACGGACCGATAAAACGGATCATCCAGGCAAGTACATAGGTCACAGCAATGACAATGGCATCAATTAACATCTGGAGACGACTGAAATTCTTCTGATTGTCCTGAATCAATCTCTGCCACCTCTATCCATTTCATTGTGTTTTAAGCATCTCTGTCCGTACATTCTGAATCCCATGCCTAGACAGACACGTTTATATTATAATAGTTGTCCTTCAAAATCAATAAAATCTTATCTTTTATTATATTAAATTTCCATAAACCACTGTAAAAATGACTTTATGCCCGAATTCTGCGGAACATATTTTCCCACAATTCAAGCTGTATCTTACAGTAATTGGGAAGATGTTTGACCGAAAACGGAACTTTCCTGTGATTCATGCTGATAGAAAATCCGTTTTTGATACCGGCCAGGTATTCTTTTCCCATTCCTTTTAATGCAAAGAACAGAAACTTGATCAGAAAACCCGCTGCCAGAAACGGCAGATTCAGGATGATCTGAAGGAGAGGCATATTTTTATAGATCAGATAAATATTGTTTCTGGAAGAATATCTGGTCTTGAAATGATTATATCTGGATCCACTCGTACCACTTCCCACATGATATACGACTGCATCCGGTGCATACCAGTTTTCATATCCATAAATTCTGGCACGATATCCGATATCCGTATCCTCCAGATATGCGAAATGCTCCTCATCAAAATATCCGATCTTTTCCATGATCTTTTTACGATAAATAGCTGCACCTCCGCAGGCTGAAAAAATTTTTTCTTCTTTCTGATACAGATCAATATTTTTTCCTTTTCCCCGCGCAAAAGACCAGCCCAGCGCACAGTAATAATTTCCTGCATCATCCAGCTTATCTCTGTCATGATACTGTACCATTCGTGCCGCACACGAAAAAGCATTTTTATGTCTTCTTATCGCCAGCAGCATCTGCTCCACAAAATCTTCCTTTACTTCCGTATCATTATTCAGAAGCAGTACATATGGTGCTTTTGCTGCTTTTATTCCCTCATTGACAGCCCGGCAGAATCCAAAGTTATCCGGCAGCTCAATAATATGCACCCATGGATAATTTGCACTTACAAACGAACAGCTTCCGTCTGCGGATCCGTTATCCACCAGGATCACTTCAAAATTTTTCAGTGTCTGCCCTTCCAGACTTCCCAAAACGCTGTCCAGAAATGCGATTCCATTAAAATTCGGTATGATCACCGATACTTCCATATTATCTCCTATCTGTTTTCTTTCTCTTTTAACTCCATTCCTTTCAATGGACGAAGAGAATAATTCCATTTTGAAAGAGAAAGGTTCTTATTATAGTACGGATCTCCTTTTTTCAGAATATCGATCCAGTGACACCGGATATACTCGATTTCTTCCTGAAAACGCCGTACCTTCTCCTGGCTGTCTTCTGCACCTCGTGTTTTTGATTCCATATGATACAGCTGTACATATGGATCATAAACGATCAGTCTGCCAGTCTCTCTGACCTTCAGACAAAGATCTACATCATTGAATGCAACGGACAGTTCCTCGGTAAATCCACCAACTTCCTCAAAAGCTGCTTTTTTCATCATCATGCATGCTGCAGTCACTGCACTCATGTCCTGAAGGATTGAAGCCTTATGCAGATATCCGGTACGATTTGCCGGCATATTCACGAACATATGTCCGGCAATTCCGCCAATTCCAATTACACAGCCTGCATGCTGGATCGTATCATCCGGATAAAGCAGCTTTACACCTACTGCTCCGACCTCCCTGCGCTGACACATTCCAAGCATTTCTGTCAACCAGCCTTCTGTAATAACTGTCACATCATTATTCAGGAACAGAAGATACTCCCCATTTGCATAACGTGCTCCATAATTGTTGATCGCAGAATAATTAAATTCTTTTTCCCAGCGAATGACTCGAATCTTCGGATCTTTCTTCAGTTCTTCGTAATATGCAAAAATCTCCTCAGAAGTACTGTTATTCTCTACAATGATGATCTCATAATTCTGATATTTTGTTTTTTCTTTTATAGATGCAATACACGCATGAAGCGCTTCTTTCTCATCTTTATTTGGAATGATGATCGAAACAAGCGGTTCTCCATGGACCGGATACTGTACTCGGAAAAATCCGAGATCCGGTGTATGTGTTACTGTTCCCTCTGTACCGGTGCGTTTCAGATGTGCTTCAATTGCACGCCTGCCTGCTTCAAATGCATACATCTTGCTTGCAGGATTATCTGCCGTAGATGCTTTATGCGTCCGCCAGTGATAAAGGATTTCCGGAACATGTCCGATCTTGCCGGCCTCCTCTACACAGCGAAAGATAAAATCATGATCCTGCGCTCCGTCAAATTCCTGCCTGAAGCCGCCAGCTTTACGTATAACAGACTGTCTGGCAACAAAAAAATGACAGATATAGTTATTGGAGCGCAGAAGATCCAGATTAAAATCGGGCTTCAGATGCGGCTGAAAATGCTCGCTCAGGTCTGTAGTCACCTTATCTTCATCCGTATAAACAGCGTCCAGTTCCGGATCTTTTTCCAGAGCAAGCGCAATCTCATAAAGCGCATTTGGTGCAAGCAGATCATCATGATCCAGTATTCCGGCAAACTCACCTTCCGTCATTGCAAGTGCTGCATTTGTGTTCCCTGCAATTCCAAGATTCTCTTTTAATTCCTGTACACGTATGCGGCTGTCCCTCTGTGTATACTCAGCAAGTACCTGTTTCATCTGTTCATCATCCGGACTGCCGTTTGCAATACACAGCTCCCAGTTGCCGTAAGTCTGTGCCAGAAGTGAATCGATCATCTGACGCAGGAATGTTTCCGGCGTCCGGTATGCCGGAACCGCCACACTGATCAGTGGAGCACTTGAAAATCTGTGATGACGCTGTTTCTCAAGCTCTGCCTCATCCGGTATATAGGCCTCATACCAGGGGCCATATGGTACTTCTTCCGGTTCAAAACGTTCATGAAGGCGTATCCAGAATTCTTTTGGTCCGTAATGCTTAAAATAACGCAGTCCTTTTTTAATCGTATAAGGGTTTAATTTTTTCAGCATCCTTCCCCATTCGATATGCCCTGCCACATCTTTATTTTTACTCATATTTTATTGATACCCTCAGGTTGTTTTTCTTTGTTTTTATATATAATCGGATATCATTTTATCATCCTGCCCCTGTTTTTGCAAGGGCGTATGTCATTCTGCTTGAATTAAGCGCTAAAATGGGATATGATAGATTCTATTGAAACCTTAAGATAAGAAATATAATGGGAGTACAGATTTATGAAATCAAAAAGATTATATAGTGGTCTGATGGCTCTTGGGCTTGCATGTACACTGATATTCCAGACACCTGTCCTGGCAGCCGAAGAAACGGCCGAAACGCAGACCTCTTCCATTTCGACCAACAGCATCTCCGGCTGGCCACAGGGTCCGGATATCACCTCCACAGCTGCAATGATCATGGAAGACAGTACACAGACTACCGTTTATGCCAAAAACATGGACCAGGTTCTTTACCCCGGTGCTACAGTAAAAGTTATGACCACGCTTCTGACTCTGGAAAATGCACAGCTGAGCGATCAGGTTACTATGACCGCGACCGGTGTTTCCGGTGTCACGGACGGCGGTGCAAGTATTTCCGCTCAGCTGGATGAAGTCTTTACTGTAGAACAATGTCTGTATGCGATCATGCTTGCATCTGCCAATGATGTTGCTCTTCAGATTGCAGAACAGATCGGTGGTTCCGTTGACGGATTTGTTCAGATGATGAACAACCGTGCTATCGAACTTGGATGTACCAATACCGTATTCACTAATCCTACCGGACTTCCTGACGAAAATCAGCATACAACCGCTCATGATATGGCATTGATCACAAAAGCGGCTATCGACAACGAATCTTTTCGAGCCATTGCAGAAACCACTTCCTATACGATTCCGGCCACCAATGTATCTGGCGGTGAACGTGTACTGACCAACAACTTCTCTATGCTGAACAATACAAATGCTTCTTATTATCAGTATTGTCTCGGTGGACGCGAGGGATACACAGAAGCTTCCGGAAGTACTTTGGTCTGCGGAGCAGAAAAAAACGGAGTTTCTCTGATTGCCGTTATTCTCCAGGGTGCATCCGGCACAACTGCTGCCGAAGCAGTCAGTCTTCTCAACTATGGATTTGACAACTTCCAGCTCCTTTCTCTTGGAGATAATGATTTTGATATGGCATCCGGTGGAAACGTATTTGTACCAAACGGTACTACTGCTGATGCACTTACAACACAGGATGGCGAAGTTCAGGATGGACAATACAACCGTCAGTTTCTCTTTAATGGAACTCCGGTCGGCACTGCGGTTATGTCTGTAACTTCACCGGAAGAAGATACTTCTGTTATTGAAGCCAGCACACAGAATCTGACAAATGCCCAGGATTATACAGTCAGTCATACTTCTGTTCCATACTTTGTGATCGGCGGTATCGGACTTCTTCTGCTTCTCCTGATCCTTTTCCGCATCGTAAAGGTTGCGAAATCCTGATTCCTGTCAAACTTACGAACATGCAAGAACCGGCCACTGTCTTTTCAGACAGCAGCCGGTTCTTTTTATCTTTTATTCTCTGCTTCTCAATTATTTTACTGAATTTCTTTCAGATAACGACCAAGTGCATCTTTCCAGTCTGGCAGTCTTGTGAAACCATGTTCTTCCAGTTTTTTCTTTTCAAGACGGCTGTTTGTCGGACGTTTTGCCTTTGCCGGATATTCTGCTGAACTTACCGGAAGTACTTTTACATCCATACCTGCCTGACGGAAAATTTCTTTTGCAAAATCACACCAGGAAATGTATCCACCTTCATTTGTTGCATGATATTTACCATACTCTTCTTTTTCGAGCATATCCACCAGAAGTCTCGCAAGATCATAAGTATAAGTAGGTGTTCCGATCTGGTCATCAACAACTGTCAGAGTATCATGCGTCTTGCCAAGATTCAGCATAGTTTTGATAAAGTTCTTGCCATTAAGTCCAAATACCCATGCAATACGTACAATATAATGTTTTGGAGCATATTTTTCTACGGCAACCTCTCCATCGTATTTTGCCTGGCCATAAACGTTCAATGGTTTTACAACCGGATCATCCGGCTCCCACGGACGTGTTCCCTGTCCGTCAAATACGTAATCTGTACTGATATACACCATCGGAATATCAAGTTTTCCACACATTCTGGCAATATTTTCCGTACCTTCTGCATTGACTTTGTGGCAAACTTCCTGATTATCCTCAGCTGCATCTACTGCTGTCCATGCAGCACAGTGAACAACTTTGTCCGGATGTACTTCTCCGATCACACGCTCAACAGCAGCTCTGTCTGTGATATCCATTTCATCCACATCCACACCAACGCCTTCATAACCTCTTTTGGCCAGCTCATTCATAACATCATAACCCAGCTGTCCTTTTACACCTGTTACTAATACTTTCATGCAAAATCCTCCTATATCCGTTTCAGTGAAAAATCCTGGCTCTTTAATGTCAGATTCGGGTTGTAATATGGGTCCCCGTCACGCATGATATCCGGCCAACGTCTTTCAAAAATCTGAATTTCTTTATTAAATCGTGCTACTTTTTCCGGTGTATCCTCCAATCCTCTGGACTTGGATTCATAATGATACAGTTCTGCGTATGGATTATATACGATCAGATAACCGGCTTCTCGCAGTTTCATACAGAAATCAATGTCATTAAATGCAACTGCAAGTTCTTCTGTAAGCCCTCCGACTTTGTCAAAAGCTTCGCGCTTCACCATCATACATGCAGCAGTAACTGCACTGTAATCCTGTGCACAGATGATTCTGTGGCAGTAGCCTGTCGTTCCTCTCGGCTGCAGAACAAAACAATGCCCTGCAATTCCGCCGAAACCAATGACTACACCTGCGTGCTGAATCGTATCGTCCTCATAATACATTCTGGCACCGACAGCTCCAACATCACTGCGCATACAGTAGCCAAGCAGTTCTTCCAGACAATCCTCATTAATGATTTCCGTATCGTTATTCAGCAGAAGGAGATATTCACCTTTTGCAAAAGCAGCTCCATAATTATTGATTGCAGAATAATTGAACTCCTTATCCCAGTAAACCACATGGGCTTTTGGATTCTCTGCTTCCAGTTTTTTGTAATACTGGAAAGTAGCATCATCTGTACTGTTATTTTCAACAATGATATATTCATAATTTTTGTAAGTAGATTTCTGATCAATGGAATCCATACACCGTTTCAGATCATCAATATGATCTTTATTCGGAATAATGATCGAGATCAGTGGGTCATAATCCCGCAGGAATTTTGTCCGGTAGAGTCCCAAAAACTCTCCCTTGCTCACTTCCACTTTAACACCGATCCGGTCATAATGCGCCTGCACCGCCCGTTGTCCCGCATCAAATGCATACAGCTTGCTCTCCGGATTCTCCGATGTGGAATCTTCATGGCATCGCCAGTGATACAGGATCTTCGGAATATGATGGATCTTTTCCGCTCCCGCATGTTCCACACAACGGAAGATAAAGTCATAATCCTGCGCTCCGTCAAACTCTCTGCGTAACATTCCGATCTCATCAATCAACGTTTTCTTCGCCACAAACAAATGGCAGATATAATTGACCGTACACAGCAGATCCACGTTATAATCCGGTTTGAAATGTGGCTGGAAGAACTTGTGTCCGTCCATCGTCATCTTATCTTCATCCGAATATAGAACCTCTGTTTCCGTTTTCTCATTCAGTACTTTCACACACTCATACAGGGCATGTGCCGTCAGTTCGTCATCATGAT
>ERZ857922.2440-NODE-2440-length-18939-cov-7.503336_pt1 | contig 18939 bp, 14 predicted proteins | sample MGYA00519579_ERZ857922 | MGnify/ENA primary metagenome ERZ857922 (study PRJEB31778, sample SAMEA3449375) | human gut metagenome | biome: human gut; feature: human-associated habitat; material: faeces | place: United Kingdom | collected 2010/2012 ... | reverse complement strand
GCAGGATGCGTCCGTCGTCTTCGCGCTGCTCGATAACCTCCTCCGAAAGCTGCATACAACCCACGTCGATGGCATTGTAGGAGTAACTATATGTATTTTTATTATCGTCGTAGGGTGAAGTTGTCAACCGAGGTTGTTCCCGTAAGGAGCCATTCGCTTCGATCTGTACATGCCGGGTAGTTGGCCAGACACGTCCTCTGAAAATTTTCTTAGCCGAGAGATACGGCATATAGGTATAATCTCTGCGGACGAGCCATTCGAAACGACCGTCGACATACTTGTATTGGATGACGGAATCGAGACTTCCTTGATGCCAAGATTCCATTTCCATGGGATAGGGACTTCCGGGGAGTGCTATTGCGGGGCGATTCAGCGAGCCCTCGAGCGGCGGATCGAGCGTATATTTGTAGACGGTTTTTCCGGACAGAACTCCACCTTCGCTTTGGTATTCGGCCACCTCGTCGTACTGGACATGGCTCCCGTCGTCGTAGTTGGTGCGATACGTCGTATGAGGATAATATGTCCTGCAACGTAACCGCAGGGTGTTCGTTGTCGCTCCATTGTACGTCTCATAATAGACGATCGTCTGTAAGGTATGGCAATTACCCTGTTCCTCGCTCGTGTCGGGTTCATGACGAATGATGCCGTTGCCGCTTTCATTGGCTCCGTATTCGTAGTGTGTCTGTTTGAGCAACATACTGTCACGATCGAACGCACGGATGTCCCGAATGCGGTAACTCGAGATATAACGGTTTGTGCCTGAACGATCGCAAAACTGGTTGTGGTCGCAGTGGAACTCCGTATAGCCGCCTGTGGGATAGGTAATCGTAAGCAGTTTTTTAGGGGATGCCGTATAGAGATAAATCTCGGATGTATAGTACGACGGAATATATTTCTCATATTCCGAAAGAGGCGTATCGATCAATCTGTTACCGTGACGGTCTCGGGGTGAGCTGCCTTTCTCGATCGTCGTATAATGGCGTGCAATAGCAGGAATTCCGCGGTCGTAGCTGCCCATACGCGCATGTCCCCAGAAATCCGAGAAAGAATCTCCGTAGTGCATCGCTCCATACTCGAATCGATAACGTTGAGCGTCGATCGTCAGTGCGTTCAGGTAACGGCCGTACATCATGGCCAAATTTTCGTCGAGGTAATACCCCGTATCGATGGATTGTGTCAGCAGGATCGTCTTGCGCAGCACGCCTTGCAGATCGTAAACCTCGATACGTGTCAGAATGGGCCTGCGAATCGCTGTGCGATTGGAGTTGTATTGTTCGTAGACGAATTGCAGGGAACCGCCGCGGAATTCGATTCTGTCGATGTAATGGGTGTGTATCGTATTGAGGACTTTGCGGGCAAATTGTGCGCTTTCATCCTGTTCGGGCGCAGTTTCCATCTCCCAACCGTCGGCAATTTCATTGTCTCCTCTCAGAAAATAATCGCACGAAGTATTCATTCCGTAATGCAGCTCCTGCCGGGGCGTTCGAGCCAGCGATTCAAACATTGAAGAGCCGGAACCTGAAATCTCGGCATCGTCGTACAAATCGTGCGATCCCTCCAATTGTCGAACCAGATTGGATTCATAAGGTAGGTACGAGAAGGTGATCGCATCGCTGCCGTCGGCACTCTCGATACGAGTGCATTTCCATGCAGTCGGTGCCGGAGCCTCCATCGCGTTGAAATCTCGCACCCAATCGACGTACTGCGATGAGAAACTGTATTTTGTTCCGTCACTACCCACGATACTAAAATCTGTATTCCTGTTGCGGTTCGCATAATCGATCCTATCGCCGTTCATCGGTACGGTCGTCGGCCCCAGCTCTTTCTCGATGTAGAATGCACCGCTGCTACCGAGAAGCTTATAGTAAAACTTGTCGGGTTCTTCGTCTATATTCTTAATCCACATCGAAAAGAGATGTTGATCCGAAGGAATGATTTCGGGAGTATTCTTGTCGATATTGGTGTAGGATGTGCCCGTAGACAGATAACCCGAGGCGTGAAAATCATCACGGCCGTTGATGATGCGCGAGACCTGCAAGTCGCAGCTCAGCGACCATCCTGCGCCGGCCGCGCCGGCGAGCTGGTTCACGCGCGTGAAGTCGTCGAGGTGGAAACTCAGGTTCACGGGCAGCTCCAGCGATCCCGATCTGACGGTGTAGAGCGGGATCGAGATTTCGGGAATGCCTGTGCGGTGCGAAACGGGATAGTCGATGTACTTCATCATCGACACCGCCGACGGCGGATAGAAATGGACGTCCGTCAGATCGGACGTCTCCTGCGCCTGTACGGACGTCGCTCCGAGAAACAGGAACGACACGGCGCAACATACAAAGGCCGGATGCTTCATAGCCGAAAGAGTTTAGGTTAGAATGAGAATGTGTATGGAGTTCGGTTCGTAAACCGGAAGATGCGCCTTGAACAAAGATAGGAAATCTTTTCGGAAAAAGAGGATGAAATAGTAATGACAGAATTTTCGCAAACTATTTCTAATCAATTTGTTGAAAAATAAAAATCTTACATTTTCCTTACAGGCGGTTCGAAGCGGAGAATCGCGTTCTTCATTTCCGCTTTTCAGCACGGACGGCAGGCTGTGACAAACAAAAATAGGCGGACTTGTCGATCCGCCTACTTCTTCGCCAACAGATGCCGCAGCGCAGGGTCTTCGGCGATGCGTCTGAGTTCCCGTTTTATGATCTGCGTGACGTCCTCCTTGATCTGCGTATAATTGCGTCGGATGATCTCCTCCATACGATCCACGCCGTTGGCATCGCGGAACGAGGATATTTCCGGGATCGGAACGTACGAAGCCATCTCTCCTGCGAGCTTCTCCCTGTCGATGACGATCTCGGCGTGGAAGATCTTCTGTTCGATGCGTTCGTCGAAATTGTCCGCCACGGCACCCACGAACATGCCTTGCGAGAGGTTGGAGATCTTCGAGGCGGGAATCAGGCTGTCGAGCTGCGTATTGGTCGAGGTGGTGAGGTTGTCGTTGCTCAGCGAGTTGGAGGTTCGCAGCTGCACGATCCTGCCGAAGCGCTCGCTCAACGTCTTGGCCGTATCTCCCAAAAACAGACCTGCGAAGATGTTGCCCACGGTATTCTCGATGACCTCGGCCTCCTCCTGGCCGTAGTCACGTTCGAGCTACGAGAAGTCCTGAAAGCTCAGGCATACGGCCACCTTGTTCGAACGGGCCGTGGCGATCAGGTTGTCCAACCCCCGGAAATAGATCGTGGGCAGCTCGTCGATGATGATCGACGACTTGAGTTTTCCTTTCTTGTTGATGAGCCGCGTGATGCGCTCGGAGCGCACGCTGCGCGTACCCCGGCAGCTCAGAGCCAGAAATCCCGCAGCGAAGAGTTTGGTCAGGTACGAGTAAGTGAAAAGCCCCGTCGTACGCTGGACGTTCCGCAGCAGACGGTCCGATACGCCGAGCGTGCAGCCGTGCGTATCGAACCATCCGTAGTATTCATAAGAACAAACCGTTTCATTCAGTTTCTAAAACCGACAACGTCCGTTTTGTTTCGTACCTTGTGTTGATTAATACACATTCCAATTAAAAATATAAAAAAAACAACCAGGAGGTTGGCCTTTTCAAATTATTTATAGGTCATGGATTCTCTGCATCAGACTCTTCCATATACTTAAATCCATCAGGAAATTGAATGTCAGTACTTTGACATACCGTTTCTCGAAACCAGTATTTTTTGCTGATTCGAATTTCTTCCCATGTATATTTTTTCAGGGTGTCGGCATGAAAAGCATAAACATGAATACAGTCGCCGCGATTGATTTTTGTGCCGTATGGTAAAATATAATAAATCCTACCGGGAGCCCATGAGCTGCTTTGTAAATTACAGTCAACATGATCAATTGATAAAGGTAATTCTCCATAATAAGGATAAATTACACCATTTTCTTGATGTTGATTGATAAGCATGTAAATGTCACAATCTGTGTTATTGTAAAAGTCCTGTTTCCAATCCTTGTCTGTCGGCAGACAAGACATGAAAAAACAACATATAAGAACTATTTTTTTCATATGATTTTGGTGAATTATTCATTAAAAGGAATACCACCGTCGGATGGATATTCTTGTTCTTTTTTGCGATCTTTCATTATTTTATTCCATACATCTGCTCCAAAATAACTTTTTGCATAACGATTTGCTTGTCGTTCGATATGAAATCGAAAAAGCATTCCCTTATGAGTTCCCATCCATAAATAATTATTACCATCAATGCCTCTCACCCAATCTTTTCCGTCCGGATCAATTCTACTTGTCAGATTTCCCGCGCAAAGTTGTATTGTCCTATACGGAAATATTTCACAAGCAATGGGTCTTGTTGCAGGAAATGGACTCCTTCGGCATCATAAAACCGTGCTCCGAAATCGGTATAATCGATCTTTTGGAATCGCAGATGTCGTTTTTCCTTACCGGAGAAGGTGTAACGATTATCCGATGTCGGCATGTCGGGTTGTGCCCACTCTTTGCCGAAGGGATAATAATCGTTCTGTTCGATCACTGAACCGTCGGCGGCGACGACCTGCCGCACGCTGCCCAGATGATCCGTCAGAAAATAGCGCGTTTCCAGACCCTCCGACGAGACTACAAGCCGTCCTCCGCCGAAAGAGGCACTTTCCAGGTCGAACGTTCCGTTTTGCGTGCGATATACCAAAGAACCCAGATAACACAACCCGTTGCCGGCGGACTCCGTCGCCGTGAGTTTCCGTCCATCTGCAAGATACGAATATTTTGCCAGAATCGCACCGCCCTGTTCGACATTTTTTAGCAGGTTCGAACTGTTGTAGGTCATGTCGAGATTGTTCGCACCGTCACGAATCATGTTTTCGTTGGCATCGTAGGCAAACGAATGGCTTGCGCTCGTCGTACTGTCATGCAGTTGCGTCATGCGATTGCCCGCATAGGTATACCGGTAATTTTCCGTCTCGGAACCGGCGGCAGTACGGCTCAGCGTCTGGATATTGCCGTTGGAATCGTAGGTTATTCCCTTTTCGACGAAGCCGTCGGAGGCCACTCCGTCGATATATTGCTTCGTCTCGACCAGCCGGGCCGCCCGATCATAGGCAAAAGCGTATGCGTTTGTTTCGGCATCGGTAAAAACATTTTCATATAATTCGATTAGAGATAATTTCCGATACTACAATTCTATATATCAAACTGTTTTCATGCGTTTTTCTGCGAGATACAACCGTCGACTGATAACTTTTAGACACTTTACTCAAAGAAAAACCACCCTTATTTATGGTTATAATAAGGGTGGAAGATTAATTGTTGCTTTACTCTATTACCAATATTTCCGATATGTTTTTATGATCTCATTTTCTAGTGAAGCTTCATCGTCATAACACATCCACAACCAAGCATTTGATAATCTTGCACAAAATAACGGAATTAATGTGTTTTCATCAACTTGATGTTTTTTCAGAATGGATATTAAATTTTTTATTACCACCGGATAATCGAAGAATATATCAAAAGGAATAATATCAGTACCAATAACTAAAAAGATCTGATCGCCAAAATTGCCAGCAGAAACCCGTAAAATATCATAAGGTAGAGTTTCAAAGACTTCCTTTTTACTCCAAGTCTTGCAGCTGAACAGACTCTGGATACTAATCATACTTTCAGGATACAACTCTATTCGTTCTCTTCCCCATGGATAAATAGCAGTTGTCTCCAATTCTATTCCGAATGCGTCAGAGCACAGTTTATTTTTCAGTTTCTCAGTTATAATAACCTGAGATTTACAAGGTTGACATAAAAAAGAAGCTATCCCCAACAATATTAAATGTAATACTCTCATAAGTCATATAAATTATTTTAAGGTTCTATGCCAGATTCTCTTAAAACTCGATAATTAGTTAATCAAACAATCTCCGTCGAAGTTCTTCGTAGTCATTGTCTGGAAAAGAAACTTGAATAAATCCAGGGTCTCGTTCATCAATTATATGATAAATAAAACTGGAAAACGAGCTATCTGGTTGTATTACTTTATCATTGTGCATCATGTCAGCCATCGGGTGCCGGTTTAAGGATATTGTATCCTGCTGTGCGAGATCTATTAATACGATATAAGTGTCAATATAATGAGAGTCCTGACCATAATACGGATCATATCTTTTTCCAGTGTATCTATTTTTAATTAGATCCATTTGATTTCTTATGATATTAAGAGTATCAATATTCTCAATATGAACAACTCGCAGATTTTTCTTATCATTAAGGAATTTTCGATATGAAACATCAGCAATACTGTGGACACGTGTTAGATTTTGGAAATAGATATCTATTCCTTTTCGATCCTGCGCATGACAAGATTGTTCATATATACCTACGGTAATGGCCCATATTACTAAACCGATTGTTGTTATATTACGGGTTTTCATTGTGATATTTATTGTGTTCTCGAATAAACTTTTCTATTTCTTTGGGATCGGTATATTGAACTTGAACATGAAATCCTTTATGATCTGTTCTTGTAACCTCTCCTTCTTCTATTTCACCATGCCTTTTAGCGATATCTTGTTCCTCATTGGCTATCACATTCCTCTCGTTTTTATCCCCATATTGCTCATCTATAGTATCGTTATTTAAAATATATTGATCCGTATCGGCTTCAGCATCTACTCCATGCTCGAATTCATGAGCTAAAATAGTAGCAGGGGATAATATCTTATTATTAGTTGTCAATAGGGCAACGCCAGGGGTCCAATATATGATATTTACTCCAGTAGTTGATACTATTATTTCGCCTTTGCCTTCTTTGACAAAATAAATATTGTCAGATTTATGTAGGATATTATATCCGGCTGCAGTTCCCTTGGATTGCATATATTTGATATTCGAATAAAACTTATTGACATATTAGAACCAACTGGTATTACTATTTGCCCGTCCAGATCAATTCTACTTATCGGATTCCCCGCACAGTAACAGTATTGTCCGATCGGATAGTATTTCTCCAGCAGCGGATCCTGCGTGAACCATCGACCCCAATCGGGATTGTACATGCGCGCCCCGAAATCGACATAGGGAAGACTCAGAAATGCCTGCTCCTCCTTACCGCTGAACCGATGACGGTTGTCGGAAATCGGAGCCTCAACCGCAGCCCATCGTTTGCCGAAGGGATAATAATCGTTCTGTTCGATCACCGAACCGTCGGCGGCGACGACCTGCCGCACGCTGCCCAGATGATCCGTCAGAAAATAGCGCGTTTCCAGACCCTCCGACGAGACTACAAGCCGTCCTCCGCCGAAAGAGGCACTTTCCAGGTCGAACGTTCCGTTTTGCGTGCGATATACCAAAGAACCCAGATAACACAACCCGTTGCCGGCGGACTCCGTCGCCGTGAGTTTCCGTCCATCTGCAAGATACGAATATTTTGCCAGAATCGCACCGCCCTGTTCGACATTTTTTAGCAGGTTCGAACTGTTGTAGGTCATGTCGAGATTGTTCGCACCGTCACGAATCATGTTTTCGTTGGCATCGTAGGCAAACGAATGGCTTGCGCTCGTCGTACTGTCATGCAGTTGCGTCATGCGATTGCCCGCATAGGTATACCGGTAATTTTCCGTCTCGGAACCGGCGGCAGTACGGCTCAGCGTCTGGATATTGCCGTTGGAATCGTAGGTTATTCCCTTTTCGACGAAGCCGTCGGAGGCCACTCCGTCGATATATTGCTTCGTCTCGACCAGCCGGGCCGCCCGATCATAGGCAAAAGCGTATGCATTTGTTTCGGCATCGGTGCCGTGCTGCCACTCCCATTCGGAGATATTGCCGGTATAGGTCGGCGTCGTACCTTCGAATCGCGGTTCGTAATAGTGCAACTTCGTTTCGAACAGTGTGTCGGCTCCGGCGCTGACGGTATGGTTCGTGCGCCATCCTTGCAAATTGTATTCGTAGGTCTCGACGAGCAGATCGGCTCCCATCCTCTTGCTGCGGAGTTCTCCCAACGGGTCGTATGCATAGGATACGGTTACCGGCTCGTTGTCGTCGAGGGTTGTTTTTTCGGTCAATAACCGCCCCCGGTGGTCGTAGGTGAACTCCGTGAGTTTCCGATGGCTGCCGCTGCGATCGGCAGTGTTGGCCGGCGAAGCCGATTGCATGTCCGATGTATGCAGTTCATGGCTTTTCAAAATATTTCCGACAAAATCATATTCGGTACTGTAATAGCTGAGACCTCCCAGATGATTCGTCTCTACGATTTGGATGATTCGCCCCCGATAATCGTAATAGAAAGCCCGCTCGATGAATTTCCCGACGTCTGTATCGGCCCCCAATATTCCGATCTTTTCGTATGTTTTTAACCCCGCGGTACGCATATCCCGATCCTCCTCGGAGACGACGCCTGCGATCGGTCGGAACGAAAGGTACTCCGCGATCGGCTCTCTGACCGATACGGTAACCACGTTCGAGTATGCGGCTTCCTCGCCGGAGACGGCCTTGCGACGGAATTTGGTCGTAGTCGTCAATGCCGGCGGATCATAACTCAACCCCTTTGCATTCGGAACATCCGTCCAATTCCCCTGCTCGGTTTTAGCTTGCCACTGATAGGTGATGTCCGAACTGCCCCCGAAAGCCGCTGTTGAATTGGTGAAGGGCAACGGGATGCCGTCGGGAAAGATCGTCTGGTCTCCCGATACGGTCCCGCCGACCAACTGGGGGCTCACGCGAACGATTGCAGGCTCCGTATGCTCGATATCGGCGCCTTTGCTTCTCGCGACAACGCGAAATTCCGTCGTTTGGGACAGCGGTCTGGGAGAATAGGTGTAGCTGTTTGCTCCGGAAATATTTATCCAGTCACTGGTATAGACGTCCTTTTGCTGCCATTGGACGGATTGAATAGATGGGCGGTCATCCGATGAATAGGTCAGGATTTGAGGAGACTGTCGGTAGGCGATATCTTGTTCGGAAGGAGTGATCTCACCTATGCTCAATCCGGGCTGTACCGTCCAAAAGTCCACAGAACACCATCTGTCATATTCCAAATCAAAGGTAAACTCAATATGACTCCTCAGTCTCTCCCCGAAGTCCATGGCCGGAGCGATTTCAAGATGCAGCTTGTAGAGGTGTCCCCCTTCTACGGATCCTACATACGTGCAACTCGTTGCCTTCATCACGATGTAATCGCCTTCGAGTACCGTCACTTTCGGGAGATTCAGGCTCTCTGTATAGCGAATCCCTCGAACGCCAATCAGAGCATCGAATTCTTGTCCGTTTTTATCGATATATTCAATGATATCCTGAATATATACACTCTGAGCCTTCGTTTCGAAACTCGACAGACAGAAAATTACAGATTCCAGCAGATTTAAAGAAGTTGGCTGAAAAACTTCGTACGTGGCGTGATCCAAACGAAACATGTACTCGCATGGGTATGCTGAAGACGATCCACTATCCTACGGGAGGATATTCAAATTTCGGCTATGAACAGAACGAAGCCTTCTACTTAGGACAAAATATTAAAGTCGGAGGGTTGCGTGTTAAACAGATCGATGTCTTCTCGCAAGACGGGAATCAGACACAGAATCGAATCTTCAAATACACCCAAAAAGAGAATGCGAATCGCAGTTCCGGAGCAATGATTCATATTCCATGCTATTATTGGCAATATTCAATCATTGCCGCTGGGGCGTCGTTTAATCGAGAGATTGTTTCTTCGCTTAACAATGTGGGATTTGCGAAAGATTCCTATTTCGAATATTTGCGTGTCATTGAAAAGGTACGTAAGAAATCAACGGACAGTTCACCATTGTCGATCACCGAATACGAATTCTATTCAGCCAACGCCGACAACAACGGCGGAATCCCGAAAGAGATTTATGAACAAACCGAAAATTTGCGAGCTTCGGATGGATGGACCGTTGAAGTTACGTTATATCCCAGTGCAGAATTCAATACGAGTATGCTGCATACTTCGACATTACGGGGAGGAAAGTTGCGTATGAAAACCGAATATGCGGGAGATATGGATCATCCGGTAAAACGGGAAGAATACGTCTACTCTGAATCCGATAACGATGAAATAGGTGTGAATACCGTATTCATGTGTATGGCAGCAAATCACATTTACAACCCGAACTCCATGGTTCTGCAACGAAAAATCGAAGAAGTCTATAATAAGGATGCTGAACTAATCTACCGCAATGAAGATAATTACTCTGTAAATGATTTGGGCAGAGTAAATTCTGTGATACGAACAGACAGCAAGGGAGATGAAATTCGTGAAATGTATTCTTATTTGGAGCGTGTACCGGCTTATCCTACGGAGATCATTAAAACCAATAAAGGAAATGTGATTTCTGCAATGAAAATTGATTATGAACAGCAAAGTAATGCAGAGGATCATTACACTCCTTCGAAAGTTTGGAAAGGAGCAGTGGGAGTAACTCCTCCGAATATTGAATATCGCCCCGATTGTATATACAGTCATTACGATACACACGGAAACCCTCGTCAGGTAGTCGATAAAAACGGTAAGACGACTTGTTATTTTTGGGGATACAATGGACGACATATCGTCGCCAAGATCGAAAATTCGACTTACAATATTTTGCTCGGATATGGTATCGGAACTACCTATTCCGAAGCATTGCCTGCGGATGTCGAGGCTCAGTTGCGAAATGACGAGGAGGAAAATTTTATCGTTACGACCTATACTTATAAACCATTGGTAGATATAACGAGCATCACCGATCCTTCGGGACATTCGCTCTACTATGAATACAACGATAGCGGAAAATTGAAAGTTATCCGCGATGACAAAGGCAAGGTATTGAAATCCTATGATTGTTATATTGTAACCGACAATCAATAAACAGACGTATAGTATGAAAAAGATATATCTGTTGCTGGTGCTGTTGTTCACCGGCCTGCAATCTGTATTTGCACAATTTATTTGGCATCCCGATCTGGGTACACCTTATGCAGGGGCAATCTCCCTACCGTGGGATACACGCAGCTATATGTTTCAAGTCGACAACGGCGAAGAGTTCGGCAGCCCAGGTGATATCTGGGATGCACTCGATGCGCAGCTCCGGGCAGCCGGTATTACGTGGATCCGTGTAAATTCTGTCGAAAATCCGGCAGACGGAACTTTCGAAGTGTGGTTCGATTTGGATGAAAACAAAGATAACATGTCTCGTTCCATCCACATGGGTTACAGTTACAGTGCTTATTTTATCATTACGCAATTAAAGCAGGATCAAGAACACTTCGAAGGACTGTATGCCGATCTGCCTGCGAATAGAAAATTCGAAGTCCTGCCGGGTGAAGAAATTTCAATCCAACTGCATGGTCTATCAGCCGGAACGTCATACGACGTATACCAATATTATTCAGAGAACGATATAGACATATTCGATACGTTCTTCAGCAACACGGGCGGAGATTATCTTTACACGTCAGCATTTCCGGAGGGTGATTTCGGGTTCAGTTTCTCCAACAGTCAATTCAGTGTCAGTTACCCCGAAGCTTATAGAAATCATTACTCCTTCGATACCCGAGCGTTGGCATTTCCTGCGGAGGGCGATGTCATACGGGTCTATTTCGACTCCTATTCCAAATGGAACGGTATGAAAGTGGCAATCAACAGTCTTGCCGATCTGTCGTTTCTCGATCGAGTGATACAAGATCACAATACGGGTAAGATCGCATTCTGGAATCCCCGTATACGATTGTCCTATGGGTACGATACACAACTCCGACAAGCCTATTTCGAAATTGCTTGCCCTCCGAATCTGACAAACGAATTTCGTCAAAGTACATTGGGGATAATGAACATTTCGGGATGGAACGCGACTGTTTCACAAAGTTTCGGAGGATCGGTTCGGACGGTTCCCGTATCATACAAATATGATAAAGCGACTTCTCAAATTATTGCGATAGTTGAATATACACAACCATTCGTAACGTATACGCTTTATAGGGAAAACAGCTACCTGCAAAGTCTTACAGGAAACGGCGGTTCGTTACGTCTCTCGACTCCTGCTACATCGGGTTACTATCGCATTGTTGCTACCTACTCCGAGGGCGGTCTGAGCGACTCTGCCGAATTGGAAGGCATCCGCTACAACTCCGATATGCTCTCGCTCAATGACGATCGTAACTGGATTCTGACACGAACCTTCAACTGCGACAACCACGGGGACGCCGGAGAGGAACAAATCACTTATGATGTAAGCTATTACGACGGATTGGGATATGCATTGCAAAACGTACAAATTTGCGCTAACGGCGACGGACAGGGAGATATTATACAACCATTCGTCTACGACGGAGTGTACCGCGAGGAGTTACAATACCTCCCTTATACGCTGGATGCCAACAATGGACAAAGTGACGATGCAGCATTGGCCAATCAAGAGGAGTTTTATAAAACCAGATACGGCTTGGCGACCGATCCTCACGCTTGTGTTCGTACCGAATATGAACCTTCGGCACTGAATCGGGTATTACGCACACATAAACCCGGTGCGGAATACCAATCTGATATCCGTTCCATGCAGACTTCTTATATGGGTAATGCCGCATCGACGGTTCTTCGCCTGCGTGTCGATCCCGATGATCGTTCGCTGACAGCCGACGGTTATTATGCCGCCAATGAACTCTCCGGCACACGTTCTACGAACGAAGACGGAGCTGTCGTCATAACGTATACGGACAAAGACGACCGCATGGTCTATGAAAACCGGCAGCTGCGCAACGGAAGTGCCACTGAGAATATAATCACCTACTATGCCTATGACGACTGCGGACGTCTTACGTGGGTTGTGACACCCAAAGGCAGTGACCTACTCTCCGCCGGATCGAATTTTTCTCCGGAGAGCGATTTCGCCAAACAGAACTGTTACGTCTATTTCTACGACGAATGGGGACGGGTCTATGAAAAACGTTTCCCGGGACGCGAGCCGATGTATATCGTCTACAACCGGGGCGATCGGCCGATGATGATACAGGACGGATTGATGCGTGAGAAGAATCAATGGCTCACCTTCCATTACGATGGCACGGGGCGTATAACCTCCCAGCGGCTCGCAACGGACTCCGGATTGACGCTGCTTACGCGCGAAACATTGCAAATGTCATTCGATACGAATTCTTATCCGCAACTTTATTCTTCGTCCGCATCGCAGATCTTGACACAGCATGTCTATGACCGGTATCCGACGACAATGCCCGCGGCTTTGGCTTTTGAAGAGATTCCCGACATGACCTGCGATCTGACGGGTATCGAGCCCGAAACACTGCTTGATACTTCGACGACGGGGCTTCCGACCTATGAAAAGTTGACTGCAATTACGGATTCCTCAATTGGCGGAGAGTATCACCGCGCCTTCTATTACGACTATAAAGGATGCGAGATTCAGCGTGTGGAATGCGATTTCGAGGGCAACATTCTCCGCACGACCAGCCGATACGATCTGATCGGAAATCTGCTGGCGCAACGCGAAAGCTATACCCACGGCGGAACGACCGACGTGCTCGACCGCACCTTCGAATACGATTCGCACAGCCGCATGACCAAAGAGACCGCGCAGTTCAATGACGGAGAGCAGGCCGTGGTCGCCTATACCTACGACGATCTCGGACAGCTTACCGGCAAGACTTATGGTACGGGAGCACATGCCATTCATGAGACAATGGATTACAACATGCAGGGGTGGCTCTCAGAGAAGTCCAGCGAACTGTTTGAGATGAAATTGCGTTATTACGATCCCGAGCCCTATTACGGTGGCGATGCTTATTATACGGGCAATATCTCCGAATGGTGGTGGCAGCACAAAAACGTGAACGGAAATTATGATGCGGATAACAATACCTACATTTTCCATTACGACGATCTGTCCCGATTGAACGATTCCCGATTGACCTACAATGAATCTGAAGATATTACAGACGAATTTGTGGAAAATGGCATCACCTATGACAAAAACAGCAATATTATTACGCTGAACAGATCGAGTCTGTCGTCGGATGATATGAAGAATTATCTGTTTTCGTATTCTGGTAATCAGCGAATTAAGGACGAAACGAGCAACTCGAACTACGAATACGACGCCAACGGCAATATCCATAGGGATGCCTTGACGGGCTTTTATATTTACTATAATTTACTTAACTTGCCTACGGTGATTTATACTGAAGGGGATATGGGATTGTACTATACCTATCTTTCCGACGGTACGAAGATCGAGGTGTGCGGATACGACGACAACGAACCCACACGTTACGCAGGTTCTTTGGTATATAATGACGGGACATTCGAAAGCGCCTCGTTCGGCGGCGGGCGCATCGTCGGCACGAACAACGGCTCCGAAGTGCATTATTTCCTGACGGATCATCTGGGCAGCACGCGGGTTGTGGCGAAGGTAACGCCGACAGGCCGCGAAGACCTCGACCGCAAGGATTACTATCCCTTCGGCAAAGAGTGGGCGCAGCCCGACATGCCGACATCGGATAATCGGTATACCTTTTCCGGAAAAGAGCAGCAGCATCTTCGAGGTCAAGTCGTAAACTATGCCGACTTCGAAGCTCGGTTCTACGATTCTGAAACGGGCATTTTCTTACAGCAAGATCCTTTATCGGAATATTCATTTCAAGTGTCTCCCTATGCTTACTGCGGAAATAATCCTATTAATAGAATTGATCTTGATGGAAAAAGGTGGGATGACCCTATTCAAGATGCAGAAATAGCCCGACAAATTAAAGACGCGATTAACGCGGCTCTTAATGCATTAATAAGTCAGGAAAAAAGGATAAATAACCGAATTAATAAGATCAATGATAACACTAAACTAAGTCAGGAAAAGAAAGAAGAACGAATTGCAAAAGAAAAACAAAAATTAGCAGAAATAGATATACAGCAAGATAATCTAACCTATCTTTCAGAAGGTATTGATAAAATGGGAAGTGAAGATAATCCTAATATCTTCACATTTGAAACAGTAGAGGATGAAGATGGACTCACTTCAACTAATACCGATGGAGTGACGACGATGCGAAATAATGGGACATTCTATAATCGTGTTCATGAAGCTACTCACGGAGCTCAGATTGCATTAGGAGATCTTAGAGTAAATCAAAATGGACAAGCATTAGGTGGCCTTAGTTCCCCAGCGCGTGAAATTCAGGCTTATCAAAATCAAGCTGTATTGGCTGGATATGAAACTCTTCCTTTCTCAGATCGCGGAGGTCGGCCTACAAAATTGAGAGGTATAACAGTACCTTGGATAAAAGGGATAAAAAACAGTAATGGTCAATACGTGTATTAAAAAATATGAGAGTATTTATGAGAGTATTAAATTGGGGGATATTATTTGGAGGATTATTGATATTTATTTCATGTGCGACTTCACAACATGCTATTGTAGGAAATTACGAAAGTTATTCTGAATTGTTACAGTTGACTGCAAATAAAACATTTAAATACCGCAATTTTTCCGTCGTTAGTGGAAGCACATGGGCATATGGGCAATGGAAAAGAATAGGTGATAATAAGGTTCAGCTTATTTCAGTAAAACATGACAGTATTCCCATAAAAGTTTTCGAACAGAGATGTAATATTGAGGATCGCTTAATTATTTTATCAAATCGAGATCGTTATTTTTTAGAAACAAACCTGTTTATCCAAATCAATGGGAATAATTATAAGATCGCTAAAGATTGTAGTGTTTTAAAGTTATCAAAGCTTAAATTTCCTAAAATAGAAACGATTGCGCTCGTAGCATTCGAAGATGGCAAATTAAGAACTGAAAGAGCCTATACATATTTGCGTACATCAGTTTATCAAGTAAAAAATAATGAGAACAATGTCTTTTATGTAGATTTTTTACAAGATGACTTATTTGGCCTTTATCATTTGTGGGAGATTGATGATACCATAATGATCAAAAAGAATTCATTGATCTGGAATGGTCAAAAATTTAAAGTTATGGGAAGGCTAATGTTTGATTGAGAAATCGGCGGCGTGAATTTTCACGACGCCGATTTCCAATAACAATATCCGGCGAAACGCCTTGATGGGCTTTTATATTTACTATAATTTACTTAACTTGCCTACGGTGATTTATACCGAAGGGGATATGGGATTGTACTATACCTATCTTTCCGACGGTACGAAGATCGAGGTGTGCGGATACGACGACAACGAACCCACACGTTACGCAGGTTCTTTGGTATATAATGACGGGACATTCGAAAGCGCCTCGTTCGGCGGCGGGCGCATCGTCGGCACGAACAACGGCTCCGAAGTGCATTATTTCCTGACGGATCATCTGGGCAGTACACGTGTCGTGGCGAAGGTGACGCCGACAGGCCGCGAAGATCTCGACCGCAAGGACTACTATCCCTTCGGCAAGGAGTGGGCGCAGCCCGACATGCCGACATCGGATAATCGCTACACCTTCTCCGGTAAGGAAAAACAACATCTGCGATTCCAAGAGATCGATTATGCCGATTTCGGTGCACGGTTCTACGATTCCGAAGGGGTAATGTTCTTGCAGCAGGATCCGATGTCCGAGAAATACTATCCGATTGGCCAATACAATTATTGCTTGGGTAATCCAATTCGCTTGATCGATCCCAACGGGATGGAGACAACCGACGCTCTCGAAGAATGGATCGAAGAGTTGGAAAAGGAAATAGACGACATGAGACGGAGAAACAATGCGGAAATTGCAAGGTATGAAGCCGGACGGACAGCCAAAAACAGTAAAAGAACAGACCGTAAAATTAAAAAAGCAGAAGCAAGAAATGCGAGATTAGATCAGGTAACGAAAGAAATTGCGGCTTTACGTGATTCAGACCAGCTATATGGGATTACCATATCAAACGGCAACGATGGGAATGGAGCTTTTGTGTATAACGAGGAAGCCGGAACAATGGATGTGTTGATCCCTGCTGATAGCCCCTTGGGATTGTTTGCTCACGAATTGAAACATGCATATCAATTTGAGAAAGGAGAATTAGGCGCCAACCCACTTGGAAAGGGATCGAATTTTTTATATGATCTTACGGATGAAGAAACAGCTTATGAACGAGGCGAGATGTTTGGACATTATGTATCGGATTGGAAAGGTAGAGACTCCTATAAAGGCCTACCCAGTCAAAGTATAACGGTCTATTCGGCAAACGGTTTCACTCCATTTTCCAACGAATATACATATCAATCCGCTGCGGATAAACACTATATAGCATTTAGAATTAATAACAAAACCTATTTACCTAAAAAGAAATGATGAAAAGGATTTTTGGATTGTTGGTGATTGGCTGTGTGCTATATGCCTGTTCTCCGATATTAAAATACGGGAAATATAGTTATAAATGTAGAGGTCTTAGAGGCCCTTATGAATGTTCTTACATTACTATTAATCCGGACTCAACATACCGGTCTTATTCGAAGTTTGATGCAGGTGCAATTGATTGGACAGGTAAATGGTCTCGAATAGGGAATACATTATATGCAGAAGAAACTAAAGATAGTATGATGCGGGCTATAGATAGTGTAATATTGGGATTTATACGACCACCTCAAAGGGATACTCTTATAATTAAGAAGAATAGATTAATAACAGAAACACAAAAGATTAAATGGAAAAAAGGAAATAAATGGGAAACCGGAAGATTTATATTTAAAAATTCGAAAACCAGATTTAAATACAAGTTCGTTCCAGCAGAAAATTGACGTAAGACGCAGAGCCGTGAATATATTCACGGCTCTGCGTCTTTATTATGATGTAGAAAATTCACATAATAGAGAGAGTTCTTAGATATGATGTAGCAATACAAATAAAGGTACGTTATTTTCTGACCGATCATTAGGATTGTAAGCGCGTAGTGGCGAAGGAAATGCCGGATAGAATCGATCTTGACCATAAGATTACTATCCCTTCGGCAAAACTTGGAACCAACCGCTACACTTCTTCGGGGGGGGGAAGACCGTGGTACCCTTGATCCGTTATGCCGATCTCGGGGCACGGTTCTATTGCGTCTTTGCTGTGTCATTCCGCCCGACTCTCGTCGTTCTCCATCCAGATAGCCCGTTTTCGTTCATAGTCGAAGGCTTTCCACCAGGTGTTGCAGGCATCGAGGAACGCTTGTCCCTCGTCATCCGCCGGATAATTCGCCGCAGACAATCCCGTAATCCGTTCCATTTTCGGGAAGTCCACTGCCAACCACCAGGCATCGAGGTTATCTCCGAACTCTTCGAGCGAGCAAAACCATACGTGCTCCTGACACGCGTCGCACCATTGATCGTCAGCATCTGCGTCTATCGAGGATACATACTCCAACGTATTAGGATCGACCCACGCCATCATCTGTATCTCACGCGAGCCGCATCTTTCGCAAACAAGGACACTCGGCTCCTTAGAAAGGTATTCCTCGTCTTGTCCTCGAACAGCACACGCAATGTGCTCGATCAACAGCCGCCGATTGCCCCTATCGAGAGCGACATAGAATCGTCGGGCTCCACCGCACAGGTCAGGTGCAATACTTCGGCTCCACACTTTCCACACGCTCGCAGCCCGTGTGCCGAAGATCGTCATACACGACTGAGGGGATACGGAGCGTTGTAGATTCGGCTGTAGGCGATCGAGACGTCAAGCGCATTCCATTGCTCCTGCGGCAGAGATTTCTCCGTATGGCGGTAGTACCCCGGTTGCAGTGTGACGTATTATACCCGATCGCCGCACTACTGACTGTCGATTCGATGTATCATTTCATGGTATCGACCGTTTCGGCGTTCTTCTGCGTCAGGCTGTGTTCGTGGTCGTAGAGCGGATTCAATGCCCGTAACGTGTCGAGGGTATGACTTTATATAGTCATTTATTATTTTGAATAAATTGCAGGTATTTCCTTGCAATGGAAGACTTCTGCAATGGTTTCGTTATGCTGCGAATTTACCGTCCAGCCGGGAT
>ERZ857922.2438-NODE-2438-length-18957-cov-9.689451_pt1 | contig 18957 bp, 20 predicted proteins | sample MGYA00519579_ERZ857922 | MGnify/ENA primary metagenome ERZ857922 (study PRJEB31778, sample SAMEA3449375) | human gut metagenome | biome: human gut; feature: human-associated habitat; material: faeces | place: United Kingdom | collected 2010/2012 ... | reverse complement strand
CGAAGGGGCTTTGAAGAAAAGTACATTGCTCAAAAAAATGAATGCAGGAGATATGGATGGAGCTGCCAGAGAATTTGATCGGAACAGTGTGCAGAACAGGTAATCCCTTACTTTATCGGTATCGGAACAGTTATGGCAGAAAACTATGACAATAAATACCGGATTGGTGTTTACGGTTCCAGAAATATTTGTCAGAAGGTTTGCAGTTTAACAAAGGCAGAGAGCAGCTTTGTGGCGGACATGTCAACCGGATACAGCGGAAATCTTGGCTACAGTATGCCGAACAATTGGGCATTTGAACAGTTTCATGAATATTCTATTCTGGGCTCCGGTTTTTCCTTTGCAGTGGACAAGGATATGGCGTCCGGACGATATAAGGGAATTTCTGCAGATTCCAAGTGTGGTCAGGATAAGTTTGAAGACTGTACGCTGCATAAAATGAAGTTAAAAGCGGACGGGTACTATCATTGTGATTTCTGTAACTATAAGGTTCCGTCACCGTTCCTGCAGGATAAGGAAATTTTAAGCCCGTTGATCGAATACCTGTCATGTCAATCCGATGATGAAATATATTCTTTTGATGATATTATGGCTGAATTATTATATGGTCTCGACACAAAGAAAAACTTTAAAACAGCCTGCAAATACTATGACCATTCAGATGATACTTTTTTATATTCGAGATGTGTTGCGCTGATAAATGGCGCAGATTATTATAAAAAGGCTCAGCAGGGAAAAGTCAAAGACCTTTGGACATCGGAATTTGAAGCCATTTTATATGTACCCCAAGCAGCCTGGGCAAAAAAGCATGACTGCGATCAGAATGACTATCCCCATTTGACTGCACTTTGTTACGAAACGGGAAGCAACACCGAAAAGTGGAAATAATACTAATCACCAATAAAACTATAGACAAAAAATCTTCGCATAATCCATACACGCAAGATTATGCTCGATTTTTTGTATAGTTTTTAATTGGTGCTTAGTATAAGATGTGCTTTTCGCAATATGTCTCAACGAGACGGCAAGTAATGTATAATACTAATCCTCAATCAACCTATAGACAAAGCCGACAGAACGATTAAAGATTAGTATAAAAACCCCACCGCCCGTATCTCCGAACGGAAATACTGGCGGTGGGGTTTAGTTATTCATCCGATATAAGCTTTGCGGTGACGTAAATCTTCGGCGTTGCTACGCCCTCGTCGCCGTTGAGCCAAACCTTGTCATAGGAGGATATCAGGAAATCTACCGACATCTTGTGGTCGCCCTCCTGCATATCAAAGTCGATAAGGTCGATCTGTGCGGTAAGGTCTTCCTTGGATATGGCGGCTATCTGGTCGGAGTCGCCCACCACGAACAATGTCATGCCCGACGCTACAGGCTCGAACTCGAACTGTGCGGGCTTGTTCACGAACTGGATATCCTTGCCCATAATGGCTATCGCCTTTTTGGAGATACCCTCGCTGGGGCAGGTGACTGTTACGGTATCTATCTGGGTCAGGTTCTCATAGTCCTCGGGCAGGAAGTTTTCCGCCTTGAACTCGAACACGCTGCCCACATCGACCTCACGCATATTTATGGTGCCGATGTTAAGCTCGGGCAGATCCTTTATCTTGTCATTGGGAGCTGCAATGGTCAGCTCATCGACCGAGAACACCAGCTGACTGCGGAAGTAGTCGATATCAAAATTCTCGGGAGCGTTGATGATATTTACGTTCAGCGGCAATGTCTGGCGGACGTAAACAGGTATCTGAATGGCAAACGAGGACTTATCAAAGGTAAGCTGCTGATTGTCATTGGAGATGACCGCATTGTTGTTGTAGAGCACCAGGTCGCTGGTGGTGAACTCGTAAGTGGAGCTAAGCTCCTGCTCGGGAGCTACCTTTGCGCACACCTTGGTAATGGAGCTTACCATATCAAGGGGGCCTGTGACGGTGACTGTGGAGGGAGTTACTATGGGGTCGCCGCTCATATAGCCCGAGGCTATCTTTACATTTTCCAGCTGGGGAGTTATCTCGAACTCCTTGGAAACTATCTTGTCGAAAGTGACGCTGATTGTGGAAGGCTCGATGCTCACCACGTCAAAGGTCTTGCCTGTGCTGCACTCGATGTTCATGGAAAGGTTATACTCCCTTGCCATCATAACGTTGGAAGCATCAAGCACGGCGGTGAGATCCTCGGTCTTAAGGTCGCCTATCTGACCTCTTTTGCCCGAAATGGTAACATTTACAGTCTTAGGGGTCATGGAAATAACATCAAGCTGATTTGCCTGAGCGTAGGTATCTTCAAGGGAAATGGTAACGGGAACGTTGTAAATGGAGCGCTCCATTGTGGGGTAAACGCTTATTGAAACAACAGCCCATATTATCACTGCGCAGAGGATAGAAAGGATCTTCTGGGAGCTGTCCTTTTCAAAAAGCTTTTTGAAAAAATCGGAAACTTTTCCGATGATCTTGTTAATATCAGGCATAAGCTCTTATCCTTTCTTGTTTTTATTGAAAAGTCCCAGCTTTTCGGACTTTGTGCCTTCCTTGCTCTGCTTGTCCTGAGATTTTTCCTTGGGGGTCTTTTCAGGAAGAAGCTTTGCACGGAGAGTCTTTTTAAGGGTGTCCTTGGAATATCCTCTGGTAAGCTCGCCGTTTTCCGCAACGGAAATGGCTCCTGTTTCCTCGGATACCACAATGATGATAGCGTCCGAGTTCTCGCTCATGCCTATGGCAGCTCTGTGACGGGAGCCGAGAGCCTTGTTGATAAGCTCCTCCTTTTCGGGCTTGGGCAGGAAGCAGGCGGCGGCAAGGATAATGCCGTCACGCATGATGACCGCTCCGTCATGGAGAGGGGTGTTCTTGAAGAAGATATTTCCGAAAAGCTCTTTACTGGGAACGGCGTTCAGGATAGTACCCGTGTTTATCTGCTCGCCAAGCTTTGTCTCACGCTCGATAACGATGAGCGCACCTGTGGTGGAGGCTGAAAGGTCTTCGCAGGATTCGCAGATAACGTCAATGGCATATGCCCATTTTGAGGCAAGCTCGCCCTCGGAGGCGCTGTTGCTGAAAACGGGAAGCTTTGACAGCTTGGAATGGCCCACCTTTTCAAGGGAACGCCGCAGCTCCGGCTGGAAGATTATGATTATCGCCAGAAGTCCCACATCAAAGGTCTTGTCGAGGATAAAGGTCAGCGCTTTCATCTGCATTATCCTTGCCAGCATATAGCAGAGCACCAGCACGATGATACCCTTTGCCAGACCGCCTGCACGGGTCTCCTTCATGAACTGTATCACCTTGTAGATAAGGTAAGACAGAACAGCGATATCTATAATATCCCAGAACGACGGGGGAAGAATTGTGAGCAGGGAGCTTTTAAGCTCATACAGCAAGTCCATAAATCACGACCCTTTCATATTTTTGTGTAATCATTATATCATCTTTTCTTTTACTTTTCAAGAGGGGCGGGGCAATTTGCAGCAGCAGGTGTGAAACGTAATTAAATTAACCCAATACTAATCTTCAATCAACCTACAGACAAATCCTCGGCTGAAATAAGCCCATTCTTCGTCAAGCTCCCTTGCCGGGCGACAAGCCCGCCTGCAGTCGCTTTCCTAGACTGGTCTTATTTCATCTGTCGGCTTTGCCTATAGAACGATTAAATATTAGTATAAAAATATTGCCGCAGGGCTTGAAAAATCTGCGGCAATGATTTATAATAGTACGTGCTGGTGTTTTCATCAGAACAAGCTCAACTGATCCTTATCGGGGAAAAGGGTGTTTATGTCTATGCGGCGAACATCTATCCCCTGATTCACGGCATAGCGCAGAGTCTGCCCCGTGCCGCTTTTTTCATTTGCGATAACGGCGATAAGGCGGGAGGAGTTATCCACCATAAAGCGGTTTCGCTGCTGCATACAGGCTCTGGTGTATTCCTCGGAAATGACTACGGTCTCGGAAGCGGCTGAGATTATCCTGCCGAAAGCCCATTTATCTGCACCCTTGAAGCTGCTGCCAATGTCACGATATGGCAGGGCGGCTATCAGTCTGAGTGGCATATCCGCCGCAAGGGAAAGGACTATCTCCCCTGCCCAGAGGTCAATGCCACGCTGCATACCGGTGATAAAAGTATCATAGCCGTCATTCACGGCAGCGGTTATTTCAGTATAGAGCATACTTTTTATGACCTTTGCTTCGGGTGAATCGGAGCTTCCTCCGGGGAGTTTTTCGGGGCGGTGACCTGTAAAGCAGGCTGTTTTTTCTCTGATAATATCCATAGCGCTGTCCTTTCCGTATGTATTGGAATTATTATATCACATGAGAAAGGGATTGGCAAGGGAAAGGCTGAAAATAGGAGATAAAAAGAAAGAACCCTGCTATTAAAAGCACGCACCTTTCGTTTCGGCGGCTCACCGTTGATTTCTTATCAATTCATATCAGCCGCTCCCAACGAATACTATAAAAATATTCTCATCTTTAAAGGAGATAACATATAATGAAAACTTTTCTGAAAAGAGCCTGGGCTGAGATACATCTCGACAGGCTGAAGGATAATTTCACCGAGCTGAAAAAACTCACCGATGAGACCCACACTCAGGTCGCCTGTGTTGTAAAGGCTAACGCTTACGGTCATGACGACGAAAACATCGTGCCTTTTCTGGAGGGACTGGGTGCAAAATTTTTCCTTGTCTCCAACATCAAGGAGGCTGAAAAAGTCCGCCGCTGCGGAAGCGGAAGCGAAATTCTCATTCTCGGTCATACTCCTGCGGAATATGCCGCCGAGCTGGCTGAAAACGACATTATCCAGGCTGCGGTTTCTGAGGAATACGCCCGTGAGCTTTCGGAAGAGGCTGTCAAGTGCGGCGTTAAGGTAAAGATCCACCTTGCCATTGACACGGGCATGGGCAGAATCGGCGTATGCGTTTATGACGATGACTCCTGCCGCAGGGCTGCCGAGCAGGCTGAGCGTGTGAGCCGCCTTGAGGGTGTTATCCTCGACGGCGTATTCACCCACTATGCTTCCGCTGACAGCTACGCTGAGGGCGATGAAAAATACACCGAGATGCAGACCGAGCTGTTCTTCAAGACCTGCGGATACATAAAGGAAAAGGGCGTAAACCTCCGTCACACCCATTGTCTCAACAGCGCAGGCGGCGCTTTCCATTACGACAGCCGCAGCACTCTTGTGCGCTACGGCATCATGCTCTATGGTCTGAAGCCTGACGTAAGCCTTGATATGCCCTGTGAGCTGAAGCCCGTTATGGACTTAAAGGCGGCTGTATCATATGTAAAGCAGCTCAAAGCGGGCAGCTATGTAAGCTACGGCAGAATATTCCGTGCCGACCATGACATCACCGCCGCAACCATTCCCATAGGCTATGCGGACGGCTATGCACGCAACCTTTCGGGCAAGGCGCACGTTATCATCAACGGCAGAAAGGCTCCCATTATCGGACGTGTGTGCATGGATCAGCTGATGGCTGACGTTACCGGCATTCCCGATGTAAAGGAAGGCACGACCGTTACTCTCATTGGCACTGACGGAAACGAGACCATCACGGCGGACGATCTGGCAGGAATGTACGGCACTATCGGATACGAGGTCATCTGCGGCATTTCCAAGCGTATCCCCCGTGTTATCTACAAGGGAGATGAAATTTCCGACGTTGTGGAATATTATTGATACAAACACATTACAATAACTGCGGCGGCGCATATTATCACCGAAAGTCTGAACAGCAGACCGATGATATGCGCCGCTTTTTTTGCGGGCTTTTTGGTGCTGTACATAAATGCGGGGTCGGATATCTCACGCTCCAGCTCTGCCATTTTCATTTCCGCTTCCATGCCGACGCCGCCTGGGAGCTTGTCCGTACGCAAAAAGACCACGGCTTTTTCAAAATACTCGCTTTCGGGGAAATTTACTTCAAGTATCCGCTTGTTTACGCCCTTTATCATATTTACTGCTCCTTAAATTTACGTATTATACTAATCTTCAAACGCTCTATAGGCAAAGCCGACAGATGAAATAAGACCGGTCTGGGAAAGCGACCGCAGGCGGGCTTGCCGCCCGGCAAGGGAGCTTGACGAAGAATGGGCTTATTTCAGCCGAGGATTTGTCTGTAGGTTGATTGAAGATTAGTATTATTAATGTTATTATGTTCCGATGCAGGGAGAATATACAGAACGTAATGGCAGATAAGGACTATTTCAACGGAGTTTTCAAAGCATTGTTGAAAACTCCGTTGAAAAGTCCTGTTATCAGCAGTCTTTTATATAAAAAGAGTGTTGAAAGCTGTTGAAAAACGGTTATACTCTACGTAAATTGTAAAAATATGCGGCGGGAAGCCCCCATGCGTGGGCAATACGTCCAAAATATGCGTATGGGTACGGTGGGAATAATGGTTAAAATTTTACTTGACAAAGGAAGGAAAAAATGTTATCATTGTAGTTACGTCGAGTACATTTGTATTTCCAACACGGACTTTGCTATGTACATCATATAACATATATGGAGCTGATTGGTATGACAGTTGAAAAATCAACCGGATCGACACTTCCCGCTGCGGGGAGCGATGCTAAATATGCAGTTGTCAGCTGCGACGTGCTTCCCGAAGTGTTTCTTAAAGTAATGGAAGTCAAGCGCCTGCTTGCCTGCGGGGAGGAGAAAAGCTCTGCTTCCGCCTGCAAAAGGGCTGATATTTCCAGAAGTGCTTTTTATAAATACCGTGACAGCGTTTACACCTACGAGGAAAAGCTGACGGGCAGGATAATCTCCCTTTACGCAGTGCTGCGTGATATGCCCGGCGTGCTTTCATCGGTGCTCGCCTGTCTTCACAAGTGCAGCGCCAATGTGCTGACGCTGAACCAGAGCGTGCCTATTGACGGTGCGGCTGCGGTCACGGTAACAGTCAAGCTTTCGGGCGGCCCTATGGACGGTCCCTCGCTGCGCAGAGCTGTTCTGGGCGTTGAGGGCGTTGTGGAGGCAAGGCTCATATCGGAAGAGTGACCTCTTCCGTGAAGAGTAACCTCTTCCGTGAAGAATGACCTCTTCTGTGAAGAATGACCTCTTCTGTGAAGAATAAAATTCTTCCATCATAACTACAGTACAATATTTTTAAGGAGTTTATATTATGGCTAAATTTGCAGTTCTCGGACACGGCGTTGTTGGCTCGGGCACAGTTGAGCTTTTCCTGAAAAACAAGGAGCAGATCAACAAGAAATCCAACATTGATCTTGACCTCAAGTACATTCTTGATATCAGGGATTTCCCCGGACTTCCCTATTCCGACAAGTTCACCAAGGATATCAACGATATCCTGAACGATGACGAAGTTACCGTTGTTGCAGAGGTAATGGGCGGCGTTCACCCCGCTTATGACTTCGTTCTCGCCTGCCTCAACAAGGGCAAGAGCGTATGCACCTCCAACAAGGAGCTGGTGGCAAAGAAGGGCGCTGAGCTGCTCAAGGCTGCAAAGGATCACAACTGCAACTTTATGTTCGAGGCTTCCACAGGCGGCGCTATTCCCATTATCAGACCCCTCAGAAGCTGCCTTGCGGCAAATGAGATAACCGAGATAGCAGGTATCCTCAACGGCACCACAAACTTTATCCTTACAAAGATGATAACCGAGAAGATGTCCTTTGAGAATGCTCTGGCAATGGCTCAGAGACTGGGCTACGCCGAGAAGAACCCTGCTGCCGATGTTGAGGGCGCTGACGCCTGCAGAAAGATCTGCATTCTCTCCTCTCTCGCTTTCGGCAAGCACGTTTATCCCGACTGGGTACACTGCGAGGGCATCACAGAGCTTACTCTCGAGGACGTTGCATATGCCCAGAGCTGGGGCGGCGCTGTAAAGCTCATCGGCTCCGTAAAGAAGCTTGACGACGGCAGGATACTCCCCATGGTGGCTCCCAGATTTGTTTGCGGCGACTGCCTGCTTTCAAGCATTGACGACGTATTCAACGGCATCATGGTATGCGGCGACGGCTTTGACAAGGTAATGTTCTACGGCAGAGGCGCAGGTAAGCTTCCTACAGCAAGCGCAGTGCTGGGCGACGTTATCGACTGCGCAAAGCACAACACCACCATTCTTTCCCAGATGTGGGAGGACAGCACCGACAACAGCTTCATCGAGGACTACAAGGAAGCTGAGGTACGTATGTATGTTCGTGTAAAGGGTGCAGACAAGGCGGCTGTGGCTGCTCTGTTCGGCGATGTGGAATATCTTTCAAGAGAAGGCCAGCCTGATGACGAGCTGGCATTCATCACTGCACAGGATAAGGAGAAGAACATCACCGAGAAGTTAGAAAAGCTTAACGTTCTCGGAAAGATCAGACTTCTTGATATGTAAAAAGATCACGGACGGAATAATTCCGTCCGTTTGCTTTAGAGGAAAACTATTTGAAAAGAAGTGATAATATGATAAAAATAAAAATACCTGCCACCAGTGCCAACCTGGGCGCAGGCTTCGATGCGCTGGGACTTGCTCTCAGCTACTATAACTATGTGAATATGGAAGAGGCCGACGGCTGCCACATAAAATCGCTGGACGACACGGAAGTCCCCACCGACGAAACCAACCTTATCTACCACACCGCAAAAACTGTTTATGAGATATGCGGAAAGGACTTCAAGGGACTTACCATCGAGCAGACCAACCATATCCCCATGGCAAGAGGTCTGGGAAGCTCCAGCGCCTGCATTATTGCAGGTCTTGTGGGTGCAAACCACCTTATGGGCAATCCACTTTCACTTGATGAGATGGTAAATCTTTCCGCTCAGATAGAAGGTCACCCCGACAACACCGCTCCCGCACTGCTGGGCGGCATAGTTACCGCAGTATTTGACGGAAAGTGCGTTCACTGGGTAAAGCAGGAGGTTTTCACCACGCTGAAATTCATTGCAGTGATACCCGACTTTGAGCTTAAAACGGAAAAGGCAAGAGCCTGCCTGCCAAAAGAAGTGGCTCATTCGGACGCAGTGTATAACCTTTCCAGAGCGGCGCTTTTCTCCGCTTCCCTGCTGACAGGAAAGTACGAGAACCTGAGAACTGCCGTTCACGACAGGCTTCACCAGCCATACAGAATGGAGCTTATCCCTCACGCAAGGGACGTTTTTGACATTGCCTACACCAACGGTGCATATGCTTCCTACATAAGCGGCGCAGGTCCTACACTTATGACAATAGTTGATGCGGAGAACAAGTTCTTTGGCGGAAAGATGCGTTTTGCGCTGGACAACATGGGTCTTGAGAGCTGGGAAGTCAAGGAAATGCACATAGACAACAAGGGAACCTGTGTTGTTGATGAATAATAGCAAATGCTGTTGCAGATATGCGGCAGCATTTTTTGTTATTTGCACAAATCTTTTTATACTAAGCACCAATTAAAAACTATACAAAAAATTGAGCATAATCTTGCGTATATGGATTATGCGATGATTTTTTGTCTATAGTTTTATTGGTGAATTATATGCCCCAAAAAACAAAAGGCTGCTGCACTTGTGCAATCGCACCGTGCAACAGCCCTCTTTTTATGCTATGTTATCTTGTCTGAGTGGTGGTCATGGTATTATTGTCATGCTCGCCGGGAAGAATATCATCAATGATATCTTCTGCGCCTGTTACTGCGTCGTCAACGATGTCCTCTGCTCCTGTAACTACGTCCTCGATAAAGCCGTCGCCGTCAATGTCCCCGGTACGGGCACCGTCTGCACCGTTACGGGCATTTTCTGCTCCGTTGCGTGCGCCATTTTCTCCGATAGCATTTCCGTCGCCGTTCTGAGGATCGTTGTTTCCTGAGTCGCCCATTACGCCGTTCTGTGTTGTGCCGTTTGTTGTTCCATTGGTGCTGCCGTTATTGTTGTTTGCTCCGCAGGCGGTAAGCATTACCGCTGCACAGCAAAGAGCAATAGGAGCAGCAAGCTTTTTAATCTTCATATGGTCTGTTCCTTTCTTATCCGTTGGCTTTTTGCAAAAAGCGTGGACAGAACTGCGCAAACCCTTTCAAGCCGTTTTTTCCTTTATACGGTGCTTAATATACAACATCATTGGATACTGCTACAGTGACTTCATATTCATAGTCATCGTAGTTTTCATAGTCATCATAGTAAGCTTCATTCGTGTCATTTAAATTCATACCGATAAAGTCATTCATAGCATCGTATATAGCGGAAGCTGCGTCCTTGCCATAGTAATACCCAATAGCCGAAACTATTTTGTCCCTGCCGTAATATTCAGTGAATTTACTGAGGAAACGCTGATATGTTCCTGACATATTGCCCGTATCGTCCATTGCCTTAGCTTGTTCAATGAAGCAATCGGCAGCTGAGCGAATGAATACTCTTTCCGCAAGCTCGTTATACTTCGCAGGAATTGCGGCAACAGTTCCGTCCACGCTAATAGTATATCTGACATCATCGGATTTATACCTTTTGCGGCTGACTTCAAGAAGCTTTGCAATATCGTCGTAATATTCATTGATGAATGAGTAGCTGCCTACGTTGTAAACAAACATTCCGTCGTTATTGACGTCCACGTAATCCATGATATATGAGCTGCTTGCAAAATCGGCATTGCCTCTGAACTCCCTGCCTGACGCATAGCTTGCCAGACCGAGGTCGGAAACACAGTTCAGCATATGGTTATTGACATATCCCATTGCCACGCTTTCGGTCATATCGGTGATATTTTCGGCATCAAGTCCGCAGGAACGGAGATATTCAAGTGCTGCGGTATATGAGCCGCTGATATCAAGAGTAAGATAATCGACTGAAAGCTGATATGAGGGCTTTTCGGGTGTGAAATACTCCTCTTCCGTTTCGTCTGTGATGTCATTTCTCAGTGCCTTTGCAAGGTTATCGGTAAAATCTTCGGGGAGTGTGATGTAAGGTACGGAAACCGAACCGTCAGCCGCCTGTCCGTTTTCGTTATACTTCCACTGAGGTGAAAGCACTGCGGTATAATTCTCATATTTATTTTTTTCGGAAAACTCCTGCGAATGGAGCTTTGCATATTCCATTTGTTTTTCAAGCTCTTTCAGCTTTGTTTCAACAGCATCTGCCCTTGCATTGCGCAGGTCATCGGTGGTATCCATTTTAATAAACCTTGCCATAGCATCTTCATCAAGGCTTATAAATCTGTAAACCATTTTGCCCGATTTGAGCCTGTACACGACCTCCAGCTGCTGTGTGTAGATATTGTTAAGCTCATTGTTATTACGCTTCTCAATATATTCACTGTGCAGCTCGGTGATAGTCTGTATATTTTCGGGCTGAGTGAGCTTTGTGGGAGCACTGCCGTAAATATCAAAATAAGCAAGCTCTCCCTGGCTCTGGTCGTTAAAGCCTGTGTAGGGGATATAAACACATTTTACGGAAGATGGGGCGGGAACATAGCTTCCTATGCCAAAGCCGTCGGTATTGCGTATGAGCATATATGAGCCTGATGCCACGCCCATTGTGAGGACATATATCACAATGCCTTTAATAATATGTCCGAACCCTCTGTTGCGTACCACATGGAACACAAAGTAAACCACTGCGGTAACTATGAGCATGGGAATTACCTCTGCACCGTCATCTATCATAAATGAATAGCAGATGCAGAACATTGCCATGGTAAGGATAACGTGGTAGAATACTCCGAAAACAACGGGCTTTCCTGTATCCTCTGCTTTGCGCTTGCGGTAGATAAGATATGTGCCTGCGCCGAGAAGCACGGTTATCAGCAGGAAAAGCAGGCACCACTGAGGGTAGGTATAATATGCCGAATAGACGGCTATGTCATCTTCATAAAAAATAGCGTTCAGGGACATTACCAGTCCGACTACGCCGCCGAAGGGACCGCAGAGGGAGATTGTCTTATAAGCATATCTGTCAATGCTTACTCCCGGTGCGTTGTCAATTACGGCGCTTATTAACATATATGCCACAAGGGGAACGAGAACGTTAAGCAGAATGTTGTAGCCTATGCTCTCAAAAATATTTCCGCACAGCGAAGCCACAAACACGGTCACGGTGTAGAACATTATCATAAGCAGTATGCCGCCTATTATCCCTCTCCAGAGATAGGGCGCTGCTGTGCTGAACAGGTCGCAGGTCCATGAAGATGTTACCTCAATGGGGTCATCGCTGGAATGGATGTAAAAGGTCTTTCCGTCAAATCCAAGGTGTCCTATGAGCATAAGTATCCATGTGATAATCTGGGCTGCTGCAAAGGGGACTATGTATATGAACAGTCCCGAGAGAAAATCGGACACAAAGCGCTGTGAGGTGCTCATGGGCAGCCCCATTCGCATATCAACGTCCGTCTTTTTGTAAAGGTAGCTGAAAACGCTGAGGGCGCAGATAAGTCCCGCAGCCGCTCCCATTCCCGTGGTGAAAACTGCTATAACAGCATATATGTCCAGATCATACGCTTTGCCGTTTTCGAACATCTGTATCATTGCCGATATGATCAGCATGGGCATTGCCATTATGTGAAGAATGAATATTATCACCATCAGCTTGAAATTCGTGATGACGTTCTGCCTGCCGTTGTGAAGCATTGCCTTGCTGAAAAAAGGCTTCTTTGCGGTGTTCATGCTGATATCGGCAGTCTTAACCGAGCTGTCCTGCGTCATAACCCAAGCCCTCCATTTCGTAAATAAATATTTCCTCCAGCGTCAGGGGAATAAGGTCAAGCACCACGGGAGATTTCTCCGCAAACTTTTCCCTTATCTCCTTTTCCGAGCCTTTCATTATGATGTAATGCACGCTCTGGGAACGGTCATAGTGGAGAATACCGTACTTTTCAAAGTCCTCACGGGAATATTCCTCGTTGAACACTGCCTGCACCTTATGGATATTGCCCTTGATGGTATCAAGATCACGGTTGAAAAGTATCTTGCCCTGATGGAGCAGCGCCACGCTGTCGCAGACCTCGTTTATCTCTTTAAGGTTGTGGGAGGAAATGACGGTGGTAAGCTTGCGGTCAAGCATTGCGTCAACCAGCATACGCTTTACGATTATGCGCATGGTGGGGTCAAGGCCGTCAAACGCCTCATCAAGAAGAAGATAATCCGTGCAGCAGGCAAGGCCGATTATAACTATTGCCTGGCGCTTCATACCCTTTGAAAAGCGGTCTATGCGCTTATCCTCGGGAAGCTTTACGGTTTTCAGCAGCTCCTGATATACCTCCTCGGAGAATTTGGGATAAAAGCCCTTGTAATAGTTTTTCAGCTCCTTGACGGTATATGTACCGAACTGGACTGTTTCGTCGTTGATGAAAAACACACGGCTCTTTATGTCGGTATTGTCAAACACCTCGTCACCGTCAACGGTAACATTTCCCGACTCTGCCTTGTATATTCCCGTGAGCAGTCGCAGGATAGTGGATTTTCCCGCACCGTTGGAGCCGAGAAGTCCGAATGACGTTCCTGTGGGAATCATAAGGTCAACGTTGTCGAGAGCGGTAAAATCGCCGAATTTTTTTGTTACGCCTGCAAGCTTAATCATTGCTGCCGCCCCTTTCTTTCTTGTATATCTCTTTTACTGCCGAAATCATAACGTCCTCCTCCAGCCCCGACAGCACAGCTTCGGTGGCAGCCTTTCTGAAATCCGCCATGGCGTTCTCACGAATGGTATCCGACTTTTTTTCGGATATGAAGCTGCCCCGTCCCGGGAGGGAGTATATAACGCCATCCCGCTCAAGGTTCTGGAACGCTTTGGAGACGGTATTGGGGTTAACGCCCAGTGATTTTGCCAGCTCTCTTACTGAGGGCAGCTTATCTCCCGGCATAAGCTGACGCTTTACCACCAGCTCTGTGACCCGTCGGTAGAGCTGCTCATAGATCGGAGTTCTGCTTTGAAGGTCTATATCGAACATTCTCGGTGCTCCTTTCCAGTTTCAGGCTTTCATGAATGCCGCTGACCGCCAGCATTACGAGCGTTGCTGTCAGAAGAGCAAGTGCAAATATCCCGCCCACTGCTTCGCCTGTGATATAAAATGCGTATGTCATTGTAATGCTCCTTTCGCTTTCTTTATCCTGTGTCAACCGTATTATTTATCTTAATACAGTTATAACACACTTTTCTGCGTTTGTCAAGAGGTAAAATAAAAAAAACATTCAACAGCCTTTTGGCGGTTTGTTCAAAATAAATAATATTTTCGTCAGCCATGGCTTATTTTTGGCGCAATCTGGGATTTTTGTTAAGAGGACGTAATTTTTCCTATAAAGCGATTGAATTTGCGAAAAAATCAAGTATAATGTATAGTGACATAAAACATCTGTCAAGGAGATGCTAAAATGAAAAAAGCTTTTATAACCTTTCTTGCGGTCATTTCAGCTATGATAATGTTTACCGCCTGCGGCAGCAACGGCAGCAGCGACAGCAGCGATAACAGCAATGGCAGCGACAGCAACGACAGCTCCGCTGATACCGCATCTGATATATCTGCTCAGGACACAACCGTTTCCGAGACAGAAAAGACCTCCGCTGCCACCTCAGGCTCCGATACAGCAGAAAAAAGCCTATCTTCTGCCCTTGACGGCACCCTCTGGGCAGGAACTGACTACAGAGCAAACCGTTATGCTGTGGGATTTAACGGCAATCAGGCTTATTTTGCCGACAACGATACCTCTGTCACGGAGGGATATTGGGCGGTAAATGACGATACCCTGCGCATATACCGTGATGAAGCCAATACCGAAAAGCTTTTGGAGATACCATTGTCATATGATATCCAGAAAAATATGCTTATCCTCAACGAATTTGCTGTAATGACCCAGACGGATATTGCTCCCGATCAGGTGCAGGAGGCTTTTAAGCAGACATCGGAGGCGTGTGAGGCGGCAAAGCTGCTCCAGGATTCATATTGGTCAGCTTATAATGACGGCTCGGCAAAAGCTATCCATATTTCAGATGTCTTACTGGAGCTTATAACCGTAAAATCAGACGGCTCCGCCGATACTGCCGATTATATCTGGAGCATTGATAAGGATAACCTTCGTCTTTACGACGATAACTATGCGCTGAAGCTTACCTACAGCTGGCAGGTATCGGATAACGGAAGCAAGATAACTCTCAGCGATGCAGATGAGCAGGACGATTCAGATGCGGCGGATACTTCCCTTGAATACACTGCCCTTACGGAAGAGCAGTCAAAGGATATAGTAAATTGCCTGCTGGGAATAATTGCGGATAATAAGAATAAATAATAAAAAGGTCAGACCAAAATCTGACCTTTTTTGAAGAGAAGCAAACTAAAAAATCCGCACAAATAAGTACAAAGGTAAAAAGTTTATACTAAGCACCAATTAAAAACTATACAAAAAATCATCGCATAATCTTGCGTATATGGATTATGCGATGATTTTTTGTATATAGTTTTATTGGTGATTAGTATTAGTCCAGCTTTTCAAAGGTGGCAGGGGTCAAGGGGACGACCAAAGGGCTCTGCCCTCAGTGGACTTTCTAAACCCTTTACTCTGCTCTCATTTGTGCTGATTTTTTATAAATTCCTTTATCGGTAAATAAAAAAGTGGCTGCTGCATTTTATTGCAACAGCCACTTTAAATTTCTCAAAATCACTTTGCTTCCTTGGCAACTCTCATAGCCCTCATGGCGTTGAGAATCGCTATAATGGATACGCCAACGTCTGCAAAAACAGCTCCCCACATATCTGCCATTCCCAGTGCGCCGAGAATAAGTATCAGTGCCTTTACGCCAAGCGCAAATACTATGTTCTGGTGAACTATGGATATGGTCTTGCGGGCTATCTTCATGGCTGTGGCTATCTTATGTGGGTTATCGTCCATGAGAACGATGTCCGCAGCCTCAATGGCAGCGTCCGAACCCATAGCGCCCATTGCGATGCCGATATCCGCTCTGGTGAGAACAGGAGCGTCGTTTATTCCGTCGCCCACGAATACGAGAGTTTCCTTTTCCTGCTTCTCGCTGAGGAGCTTTTCAACGCAGTCAACCTTGTCTGCGGGGAGAAGCTCTGCGTGATATTCGTCGATACCCAGAGTTTTTGCACAATCAGCGCCGACTCTGCGGTCATCGCCTGTGAGCATGACAGTCTTTCTGATGCCAAGCTGTTTAAGGTCTCTGATAGCCTCCGCTGCGCCGTCCTTGAGGGAGTCGGAGATAATGATGTGTCCCTTGTAAACGCCGTCAACGGCAACGTGTACGGCTGTACCTGTCTTGTGGCAATCGTGAGCGCCCTCGGCATTTACGGCATTCATGAGCTTCAGGTTTCCGACTGCAACATTTTTGCCGTCGATAACAGCCTTAACGCCCTGACCTGCCACCTCGGTAACGCCGCTTATGCGTGATGTATCACATTCCTTGCCCCATGCACGCTTGAGTGAAAGCGAGATCGGGTGGTCGGAATAGCACTCAGCCAGACAGGCGATCTCCAGCAGAGCTGTTTCGTCGATGCTGTCGGGGTGAACTGCTGTTACCTCAAAGGAGCCTTTTGTAAGGGTTCCTGTCTTGTCAAAAACTGCGATCCCTGCGCTTGCAAGTGCTTCAAGATAGTTGCCGCCCTTGATGAGCACGCCTGCCTTGGAAGCTCCGCCGATACCGCTGAAAAAGCTGAGGGGTATGGAAATTACCAGCGCACAGGGGCATGAGATCACAAGGAATGTCATTGCACGGTATATCCATGTTCTGGGGTCGCCTGTGATTATCGAGGGAATGACCGCCAGCAGCACTGCGCCGATCACAACGACAGGGGTATAATATCTGGAGAACTTTGTAATGAAGTTCTCGCTCTTGGATTTCTTTTCCTGGGAGTTTTCCACCAGCTCCAGTATCTTTGAAACTGTGGATTCGCCGAACGCCTTTGTTACCTTTACACGGATAATGCCCGAAAGGTTCACGGAGCCGCTTATTATCTCGTTGCCCTCGTTTACGTTTCTGGGGATAGATTCGCCTGTGAGCGCCGAGGTATCGACAGTGGAGGTGCCTGATACAACAACGCCGTCCAGAGGAACTTTCTCGCCGGGCTTTATTACGATAACACTGCCGCATTCCACTTCCTCGGGGTCAACCTTTTCAAGCTCACCGATCTCTTTTTCAATATTGGCATAATCGGGGCGGATATCCATAAGCTCGGTGATGGATTTTCTTGATTTATTGACCGCATAGGACTGGAACAGCTCGCCTACCTGATAGAAAAGCATTACCGCAGTTCCCTCGGAGTATTCGCCTGTGGCAAATGCACCGATAGTGGCTATGGTCATAAGAAAACATTCGTCGAACACCTGCAAATGGATTATGCCCAGTATTGCCTTGCGCAGAATGTCATATCCGATGATGAGATAGGGCACAAGATATGCCACAAGCTCCCATATGCCGATATCCACACCCGAAACATGGAAGAATATCATTTCGCCTGCAAGGATAATAAAGCTGATTATTATCCTTACAAGCATTTTCTTCTGCTTTTTGGTCATAGCTTCACGCCCTTACATTACGATAGTGCAGTCAGGCTCGATCTTCTTGCAGCGTGCGGCAGCTTCCTTCATAATATCGTTGAAGCGTGCGTCATCTGCAGTAATGGTGAGCTTCTGAGAAATAAAGCTTACGGTTGCGGACTCAACGCCGTCAATTTCGTTGATAGCGTTTTCCATTTTCTTAGCGCAGTTTGCGCAGTCAAGATCCTCAAGCTTAAATACCTTTTTCATAATAATATCTCCTTTAAAATAATTTTTATTTTTACCGCAGATGATTTGCGGATTTTGGCTGTAGTTTTATGAGCGTCACTGCTCTTCGATATGCTCCATACCTGTTTCGATGATGCTTCTTACATGGTCATCTGAAAGTGAGTAGAACACTATCTTTCCTTCCTTTCGGAAGGTCACCAGCTTGTTGTTTTTTAGCACTCTCAGCTGATGTGACACCGCCGTCTGGCTAAGACCCAGAAGCTGCGCCATGTCGTTTACGCAAAGCTCCGATTCAAACAAAGCATACAGTATTCTTATGCGTGTTGTGTCGCCGAATACCTTGTAAAGCTCTGCCAGATCGTAAAGAGTTTCCTCGGGGGGCATCTGCGCCATTACCTTGTTTACCACGTCCTCATGGACGCAGAGAAATTCTTCTCTGTTCTGTTCTGCCATTGCAGACCCTCCTTATTTTTTTATCACGGCAAAGCCCAGCGGAACATTTCCGTGGATATACCTTGTGGAATACTCTGCACAGCCGTTTGCCTCGGCGTTGTCGGCGATGAAATTGAGGTATTCGTCAACAGTGAACGCCTTGCTGTAATCAAATCCCAAAAGCCCGTAAAGCTTTATAAGGAGCCTGAACGCTCCCGCCTCCGCCTGAAGATATGTGGGGATAATTATTTTTCCTCCCGGCTTTGTAACACGTATCAGCTCGCTGAAAGCTTTCTGCGGGTCATCAAGAAGATGTATCACATTGCCTGCGATAACGGCGTCATATCTGTTGTCGGGATCTTTCAGGGCGGTCATATCACGCTTTGCAAAGCTGATATTGTATATTCCCAGCCGACGGGCTTTTTTCATAGATTCGATGAGCATTTCCTTTGACATATCGGTGCAGGTAACGTGCTTTGCCTTTTTTGCGGCGGCCATTGAAAGTGCTCCCGTGCCTGCGGCGCAGTCCAGGACCAGCGCCCCTTGGGGTATTTCGTTTTCCACAGCCTTTGCCATCTGGTCGTTTACCGACTTATTTGTAAATTCAGCCAGATCATAAAGACAGGCTATTTTATCCCAGAATGTTTTCATTTCTGTCTCTCCTTTATATGTTATCATATGTTCATCTGTTCATATGATAACATATAAAGACATTCTTGTCAATAGTTTTGCATATAGTTACAAATATTATATGGCTCATATATATTTTTATATACCTTGAGGTTGGATTTTTGCGGACGATATAGGAAATCATCACGCAGGGCTAAGCAAAACTAACCGCATATACTCGATATAGCACATAAAATCCGATAATACAAGGGAG
>ERZ857922.2436-NODE-2436-length-18965-cov-8.018139_pt1 | contig 18965 bp, 14 predicted proteins | sample MGYA00519579_ERZ857922 | MGnify/ENA primary metagenome ERZ857922 (study PRJEB31778, sample SAMEA3449375) | human gut metagenome | biome: human gut; feature: human-associated habitat; material: faeces | place: United Kingdom | collected 2010/2012 ... | reverse complement strand
TTGTCGTCATGCCTGACGGAAAGCGGCAGGTTATACCTTCCCGATACCATCATCAGGCTGCCCGAGCCATACTCGTTGCCGAGGTCATCCTTCAGCGAACTCCCGGGCAGATAGTCGTAACTGATATAGCCTTGCCCCCGGCAACAGAACGGCCACGCCGCAAGCCACAACACCAATAGAATCACAGAGTTTATCTTCATGGGAATATGCAAATGTTTTCTGCAAATATAGGCCTGCGCAAGGTTGCCGGACAAGTACTCCCGGACGAAGTGCGGAATAAGGATGCCGAATTGCAGAAAACAGAGAACCGTTAACAATGAGCTCTGATTCAAAGAAAGCCAATGATACCCTGCAAAACCCAAAACTCGGGTAAAATAAAAGACCTCATTTTGATAATATTAAATCAATATTGGTTATATTTGTAACGTTTTATAATAATTCATTAATAGTTGATAATTGAAAGATATGTGCAGGACATATCTTTCAATTATTCAGAAACGATTATCCACCTTAAATCAAAATGTATCACCAAGGAGATAGGATAATATGGGAACTCTGCCTGAAAGGAGATCGCAATGCTTTTGAAGCCTTGTATCGAAAGTACTACCCTATATTATACAATTATGGAAAACTATATACCCAAGATGCGGACATCGTAAAAAACTGTCTGCAAGATTTTTTCTTGAAACTGATTTCCAACTATGCCAACCTATCACAACCTATTTCCATACACGCTTATTTATTGAAAGCTTTCCGCCACACCTTGTACAACAAATTAAGGTCGGAACAAGCACGCCACGACATCCAGACCGGCTATACCGACAGTGTATTTAGCGTCAAAGCAGAACAAATCATAGACGAAGAAGATTACTCACCAAGAAACAGACTCATCTGCCATGCCTTGAAAACACTGTCTTCCAAACAACAGGAAATTCTATACCTATATTACATAAGAGAGCTAAGCCATGAGGAAATAGCCGAGTTATTGAATATCAACTACCAATCCAGTAAAAATCTGCTCTTCAGGTCAATTACCAAATTAAGAGAAATGCTCCTCCCTACGGAGGATGTCAGGGAATGAAAACAAGCCGCCTACGCTTCCCCTATTTACCACGAATCAACAACGACAGACAGCCTTTTCCGGAGGTTGTGCCAACAAAAACATCTTTTATCGAAAAAAAACAGAAAAACATGAGTACCGAAAACCATTGTAAACTGTAATATCTACAAAAGCAATATACGAATGGTCAAGAACAACATACAAAAAACACAGTTTGAAAGTGAAATGAAGAATTTTATTTCACTCATAAAAAAGCATGAACAAATCTCAGACAAGGAAATAGAAGATTCATGGGACAACATCCGGCAAAACCTACCCCTCTCTTTCCCTCCCAAAAAGAGAAGAGTAAAAGCCATTTTCCGGTATCTGCTTGCAGGATGCTCGGTTGCAGCCTCCATAGCCATCATTTGTAGCATTTCCATAAACAAAGACACCGGTTGCAAGGAATCCCAATTCTTTACCGAACTGATGACCCCGGTTGCGGTCGGCAATCAAGTATCTCTGGTACTTTCCGACAACCGGCAAATAGAATTGGAGAACAACTCCAACATCAACTACGATGAATTCGGCTGTGTCACCGTAAACAATGAATCGCCCCAAGTGCTCGAATCCGCAGAAACCGAAGAGCAGAAATTCAATCAGGTTATCGTGCCGAAAGGAAAACGCACCCATCTCATCTTGTCGGACGGTACGAAGATTTATGTGAACTCTGCCAGCCGTGTCATATATCCAACGGTTTTCGCTGCCGACAAGCGGATGATAGCAGTGGAAGGAGAAGCCTACCTGGAAGTGGCACACAATGCGGAAAAGCCTTTCATTGTGAAAACCAAAGGCATAGATGTCAGAGTGCTAGGCACATCTTTTAACGTAAATGCTTATGAACAAGACAATATCTCAGTGGTATTGGTGGAAGGACGGGTAGAGATTAATCCGGACAAAAAGACAAAAATGCTGCTGGAGCCCTCGCAAATGGCTTGTCTGGAAAACGGGGTCCTGCGGAAAAAGAAGCAGGTGAACACCTTGAAATACACCTGCTGGAAAGATAATATCATGCTGCTGGAAAAGGAAAAGGTGGCGGAAGTATTGGACAAGGTAGCACGATATTATGATGTCTCCATCCAATATGATAAAGATACAGCTTCCCGGAGACTTTCCGGAAAACTCAATCTTTGCGATTCCATTGAGAGTGTGCTTGACATCATAAAGGTTTCTGCCTCCCTGCAGATGGAGAAGACCGGAGACAACAAGTACCGCTTTTATTAAAGAGATAGATTCCCAAGTATTAACGAATAAAAACAGATTGCCTATGAGAGTATGAAAACAATAAGCCAAAAAGGGTCGGATGACAGTTGGCGCTTCAATCCGGACCCTTCAAAAGATAATCCTTAATATAGTTCTAAGAATTTGACTACAAAAGTATGAAAAAAAATATTGCAACTAATCGGAATAGGAATTATTACATAAAATTAGCATGTTTATTGCTTTTTTCAGTACCGTTTTCCACCCTAAACACATCGGCTTTTGCCTCCTCACATGCCGACAAAGAGATGCTGACGATTCTATTACAGGACAAGACTCTGAAAGAAGTGTTTTCATATATAGAAAAAAACAGCAGCTATGTCTTCATATATGAAGAGGCCGTCAATCTTGAAAAAAAGGTCAGCGTAAACTTCTCGGCCAAACCCGTGGACGAAATCATAAAAGAAGTTTTCTCCGCAAACGGACTCTCCTACACTATAAAAGGAAGACAGATTATCATAAAAACGAAAAATGAGCACCAACCGTCGGTACCTGCCACCGCACAAACCACTCTCACTGTCCGGGGTAATGTGAAAGACCATACAGGTACGCCGCTTGCAGGTGTAAACGTCATCCTTAAAGGCACAACAAGAGGAACCATAACCGACATCGACGGTAACTTTGAATTGTCCGACATAGCCAAAGGTGCTATCATACAGTTTGCCTATATCGGCTACAAGAGTCAGGAAGTGGGGGCTCAAGAAAAGATGTCAATCGTCTTGAATGAAGACAACGAGTTGCTGGACGAGGTAGTCGTCGTGGGTTATGGAACCCAAAAGAAAGTCAACATGACCGGAGCAGTCTCTTCCGTAAAGTCTGATGCTTTGGAGAACCGTCCCATGAACAACGCGACCAACGCATTGGCCGGTCTGGCCGCCGGTTTATCCGTCACCAACACGGGAGGAAGCACACCCGGATGGGAAAGTCCCACTATCCGAATCCGCGGTCAAGGTACGTTGAACAATTCCGATCCGCTTGTTGTCATCGACGGTATGACCGGAGGCAGCATCAGCGACATCAATCCACAGGACATCGAGTCCATCTCCATCCTGAAAGATGCCGCATCATCGTCCATATACGGTTCGCGTGCCGCCAATGGGGTCATCTTGATTACTACCAAAAAAGGGACGGAAGGCTCTTCAAGAATTACGTATAGTGGCAATGTGTCGTTTGAAAAAGTAGCCAAACGCCTGAATCTCGTAACGGACTATGCCGATTTTATGGAGATTCAGAATGCCGGCCTGATAGCCAACGGACAAGCAGCCCGCTTCTCGCAAGGCAAGATAGACGAATGGCGCAACGACGCAGGCAAGAACCCTACCATATATCCCAACACCGACTGGCAAGACCACATATACCGTAAGGTTTCTGTTGTCCAGACCCACAACATTACGGCGAATGGCGGCTCAAAAACAGCCCGTTACAACCTCTCCTTCGGATACGTCAACAATCCGGGTATGATATATCATACAAATTACAAACGCTACCAGATGCGCGCCAACGTAGATGTCAACATCAAGCCTTGGCTGACCGTAGGTACCAATGCATACGGCTATGTGGACTATAACAATCCTTCGGCAAGCACAGCTGCATCCGGCGGAGACGTAATCTGGGGTTACGGAGCGTTCAATACCGTACCGGGCATGACGTTGTATGACCCCGAAACCGGCCTATATGGAGGCATCCAGAACCCGGAAGAGGAAAATATCAGCAATGCAAACCCATATCGTCGGATGTGGTTCTATAAAGAAGACTTCCCTACCATCACCCGTCGCACTGTAGCGAAGATGTACGGACGTATCACCCCTATCAAAGGATTGACGATTGACGCCTCTTATACTTACAATACTTGGGACCGCCGTATGGAACACCATCTGACCGACCGTGACTTGTTCCGCTTTACAAAAGACGGTCCCGTTCTGCTCCGTGCAGGAGTTGTCCGCACGTATATCAGAAGATATAATTACCGGAACGATTTCCGTTCGTCGGACGTGACAGCCCGCTATGAATTCAAGGTGGACAAGCTCGATGCTTCGGTAATGGCCGGTGCCAGCCAGGAGTATAACAAATACGACAATGATTATTACCTGAAATACGATCTCGTCGACGAATCATTGACTGCTCTGGATGCAGCTTCCACACTGGGACGTATCACCGGTAACTACAACGAATGGGCCATGCGCTCCTATTTCGGCCGCATCAACCTGGTATGGGACGACAAGTATATGCTGGAAGCCAACCTGCGTGCCGACGGCTCTTCACGCTTTGCGCCCAACAAACGGTGGGGATATTTCCCCTCGGTATCGGCCGGCTGGCGCATTTCTCAGGAGAAGTTCATGGAACCTTATCAGAACTGGCTCAACTCCCTGAAACTTCGCGCATCCTACGGTTCATTGGGTAATAATGCCGCATCCAACAACTATATGTACCAGGCTCTGTATGCCACCACCAACTATGTGCTGGGAAACACCATCACCGGAGGATTCTCGCAGACCACCCTCTCTAATCCCCAACTGACCTGGGAAAGTACGTATGTAACGAATGTCGGCATCGACTACGGTTTCCTGAACAACCGACTGACCGGTTCATTCGAATGGTTCAACAGAGACACCAAGGGTATCCTGATTTCACTCCCCGTGCCTTTGGAACACGGTACCTCTTCCGTTCCCAACCAGAATGCCGGTGAAGTAAACAACCGTGGTTTTGACTTTGACATCAACTGGAGCGACAAAATCAACAAAGTGACCTACTCCGTAGGTTTCAATATGGGCTTCGTCAGCAACAAAGTGACGAAATTCCAAGGCGATGTCGCTTCCATCAGCGGAGTCCACAAGATTCAGGAAGGGAAACCCATCAACCAATACTACGTGCTGAAAGTAGACCGCATTGTTCGCGACCAGGCAGACTTGGATTATGTAGAGAACCTGGTAAAGAAGAATCCGAAATATTTCGCTACCTATCAACGTCCCGAACTGGGTGACTTCTTGTTTGCCGACACCAACAACGACGGTAACCTGGATGCTGACGACCGCGTAGAGATAGGCCACGGTGACAGTCCGAGACTGACATACGGTGCCAACTTCAGCCTGAAATGGAACAATTTCGACTTCAGCATGCTTCTTCAAGGCGTGGGCGACTATGATGTCTATTATAACAACCAAGCCTTCCGGTTTACCACTGTCATGGGTAACTCACTCATCAAAGATATAACGGACAACGCCTGGACAAAGGAAAATCCTTATAAATCCAAATATCCGATATTGCGTAACAGTGCAAACAGCAAGAACGATATGGCCAGCGACGCTTTCATTCACAATGCGGCCTACCTCCGTTGCAAAAACATTCAGTTGGGTTACACAGTCCCTGAGAAGATCTCACAAAAATTCTTTGTAAAAAACCTGAAAATCTACACCAGCATCGACAATCTGTTTACCATTACCAGCTTCCCGGGATTGGATCCTGAAGTCGCAGCAACCGTAGGTTATCCTGCTGTCCGTCAATATTCCATAGGTCTCAATGTTTCATTCTAAAGCAAAATACGATGAAAGTTAAACATATACTATCCGCCTTTTTAGGCTTTGCCCTCTTGTTAAGCAGTTGTGAAAGTCTGGACTATACACGTCCCGACCAATTGTCAAATACAACTTTCTGGAAAACAGAACTTCACGCCAAGCAGGCGGCTGTCGGCCTATACCAGGCTATGATGCAACCATGGTGTTTCGGGTTGGAGTTTGCCTTCGACATGTGTACCGACTTGGCCGACGGAACCAATCCCTTTGCCGACATTTCGCGAGGAACCTCTTTCGCTTCTACCAGTGGAGCCGTACAAAATCATTGGCAGTATCTTTACGAACTGGTCCATCGTTCAAACACCGTAATCCGTAATGTTTCGACCATGGATATCGACCAAACCAAGATCGACCCGATAATCGGTGAAGCCAAGTTCCTTCGCGCCATGGCCTACTTCCGCATGCTCAACTGTTGGGGAGGAGTGCCTTATTATGACGAAACCTGCATTATCGAAGAAGAATTCGCCACGGTGACCAGTCCGCGGAGTTCCGCCGAAGACATCCGCAAACATATCATCGACGACCTGACTGACGCCATCGCCAAGCTGCCGATCAGCTGGGAAACCGGAGATTACGGCCGTGCCACCAAGGGAGCGGCGTATGCACTTCGTGGCAAAGTCTACCTCTTCAACAAAGAATGGACAAAAGCCGTTTCCGATTTTGAAGAAATCGTGTACAACAAGACCAACGATTACGGCTACGAGTTGCACCCCAACTACGAAAACCTATTCCGGCTCTATAACGGCGCACGAAGCAAAGAGATGATTTTCGCCATCCAATCCATTGACGGTAATGTCGCAGGCTATGCCTTGAATATCGTCGGCTATTTTGGCAACAAAGCCACTATGCGACTCATTGCCAGCAACTGCATCGTGCCTTCTACCAAATTGGTCGATTTGTATGAGAAACCCAACGGACAGAAGTTCGACTGGGACGAGGTGTTCCCCGGATTCAACAACGGAACTTCACAGTTCCGCCGCAAATGTCTGGCGGTTGCCATCAACGATGCCAGTACGGAAATCATCAGTACGCTGGACTGCGACGTAGAAAAAGTAACCGCCGCCTATAATGACCGCGACCCGCGCTTGTGCTGGAACGTGATTACTCCATTCTCTCATTACCTAGGTACCGATGCCGGTTCTAATCCGAGAGACAAACAATTCGTTATCGTAGATCCTACCAAAGGCGGTGCACCGATGGAGGCGCAATCCTTTATCCGCAACTCGGAAGGCTGGAATTCATACTTCTGGCGCAAATGGATTCCCGAAGGCAATATGGACGGTTATTGGGGAGAATACAACCGTACTCCCTACGAGTTCCCGCTGATTCGCCTGGGCGATGTCATCTTGATGCTTGCCGAAGCCTACAACGAACTGGGTGAAACCGATAAGGCGATTGCCGAAGTCAACAAGATTCGTACCCGTGTCCGCATGCCGGAATTGAACTCCGGTCCGGCTTGGATGGCCGTCGGCAGTAAAGACGAAATAACCCGACGCATCCGCGATGAACGGGCCCGCGAACTGGCAGGTGAAGGCCAACGCTACTGGGACCTCCGCCGTTGGGGGCTGCTCGAATCTACGGTCAAGAATGCGACCGACATCCTGGGTGACTTGATGTACGAACGCGTATACCAGCCACGACACGAAATCTGGCCCATACCGTTTGTAGAGATGGAACGCAATCCTAACCTAACCCAAAACAAGGATTGGTAACCTTGGCGCAAACATATCTTCAAGAGAACAGGCTTGTATGAAAAAGCCAAGCCTGCTTCCTTCTATAGGAAACGATATGAAAGCAGACGGGTCCTGCCAGTAATACAGATGTTTTTCCCACCGCCTTTAATCAACAGAATATGAATAGAACCATAAGATTATGTATATCGTGTGTTTTCCCCATGGCTCTGATTCTCGGAGGATGTGACCAAGGAAATCCCCCCAAAGAGGTGAATGTCTACCCGATTCCCCAAGAACTGGACGTATCTGACGACTGGATAAAGATACCGGAAGAAGGATACCGGATAGAAAGCACGGAAACACCTGACGCGGATGCAATGAACTTGTTGAAGCAATCCGTACCCATAGCAGAACAAGCCACACAAGCAATCACTATCGGAAAACTGGATAAAGCAACCGATGAAATGCAATGTTCGGGTGCTTATACCCTGACCGTCAACAGTAACGGCATCCACATCGGAATCTATGACGACCGTTCCCTTTTCTATGCTGTCCAGACCTTGCGGCAACTAATCCTGGATGGAAAGCAACTTCCAGTCTGCCTGATACGGGACTATCCCGACATAGCCTTCAGAGGAGTGGTGGAAGGCTTTTACGGTACTCCCTGGTCTTTTGAAAACAGAGTGGAACAGCTGAGATTCTATGGCCGCATGAAAATGAACACCTACATATTCGGCCCCAAAGACGACCCTTACCATCGCTCCCCCTCATGGCGCATACCCTATCCGGAAGAACAAGCGGACAACATCCGCAGGCTGGTAATAGAAGCCCGGAGGAATAAAGTGGACTTCGTCTGGGCACTGCATCCCGGAATGGATATCCGCTGGAACGACGCAGACCGACAGGCTGCCATACAAAAGTTGGAGAGCATGTACGGCCTTGGAGTACGGGCATTTGCCGTTTTCTTCGATGACATCGAAGGAGAGGGAACGGATGCACACAAGCAAGCCGCCTTTATGAACCACCTCAAGGAGGAGTTCGTAGACAAGAAAGGAGACATCCAACAGCTCATCCTATGTCCGACCGAATACAACAAGGACTGGGCAAAAACCGATTATCTGGATATTCTGGGTGAACAGCTCGACCCTTTCATCCACATCATGTGGACCGGTGACAAGGTGGTGAGCGACATCACATGCGAAGGACTCCAGTGGGTCAACAGACGAATCAGACGTCCCTGCTACGTCTGGTGGAATTTCCCGGTAAATGACTACTGCTTGGCTCATCTGCTGACGGGGCCGGTGTATGGCCTGGAAAAGAATACGGCTACAGATATGCACGCCTTCGTCTCCAATCCGATGGAATTTGCAGAAGCAAGCAAAGTAGCGCTTTGGAGCATATCCCAGTTCACTTGGAACATGGGCGAGTTCGACTCGGAGAAAGCCTGGTACAAAGCATGTGAGGCACTTGTTCCGGAAGCTCCCGATGCCTTCCGGCTCTTCTGCGAACATAACGCAGACATCGGTCCCAACACATGGATGTTCTTCAGAAAAGAGTCTTTCAATTCCGACAAGTTACTCACCCGGTTCAGGCAATCCTTATCTGCCGGAACATATCCGGAGAAAGAAGCCGCCGCAATCATAAACATGTTTGCCCGGATAAGAAAAGCTCCTGAAACCATCAGAAGCAGCTCTGCAAACAAGCAACTGACAAAAGAGATTGACCCTTGGCTGACGCAAACGGCCCATGTGGGAGAAGCCGGTGTAGAAGCCATGAAAATGCTGGAGCTTGCCCAGAAGAAAGATACGGAAAACTGCCGGAAAGCCTACCGTAAAACGCGGGAAGCTTTGGAAACGACAGCTGTTTTCAGCCGCCCCTACCGCCGTGGAGAGCAGGATGGCATCCGAAGCGGCTCCCAAGTATTGTTACCTTTCATCCGCAGCATCGTGCAACATGTGGAAAACACCCTGCTCACCGACGAAAAGCCGAAAGAGAGAGCGGAAGTACTGGCCGGTTCGCAAGCCTTCGACGAACTGTCTTGTTTCTGCGAGGACAACATGGTAGGACTAACGCCCCATTTCCCATTGGTGACAATAGCTCCCGGAGAATACTTCGGTTTCCGTATCGAAGAGAGCAAGCAACCGGTCGCACTGGTCTACGATTTGCGTAAAAGCAAATCCAAAGGACGCCAGTTCCAAGGGTCTGTCGACGGGAAAGTGTGGTTTCCACTACAGCAAACCGGAAAAGACCGCCTGGACACCCTCCGCATCCACGAGTCGCAGACCCGGTACATCCGCTGCCTCAACAAGTCGCAGACAGAGATGTCTATAGGGATCGGACGGTTTCTCGTTCTCACAGAGCCTGCCGCACCATAAAACAACCTTCAACAACCTATTTACATCATGAAAAAGAATTTTATACTTCATTTATTCATAGGAGGACTATGCATCCTCTTGCCGACACCCCACAGCATCCATGCCCAGAAAAAGGATGGGATAGAAAGAAGCGCCTTTTGGGGGAATTCCGAGAAATACCTGAACAGACAAGCCTTCAAGATGTTCGACCTGATAGACCGGGCCTTGACTGAGAATCCTCCGGTGACAGGTGCTCCAATGAACCGGAAACTGGCTCTCTATAACTTGGACGCCATGCTTCATGAGACCAAATACGACAATGGAGAACCCCTCGGCAGCTTTATTGCTTCACGGATGAATAAAGTCATAACCGACCTTTCCGGTCCGGTGAAGAAAGGAATGAAAGTGTACAAGATATACAACGAGGGAATCGTAGCCCGCACCGCTTCGGTCACCTTGGCCTTCGACCTTGCCAGAGGATGGTGCCAGGGGAAGAATGTGCTACCCGATGCCTTGGTGCAGCAGATTGTAGACCGATGCGACATCCTGTTCCTCACCCACAACCACGGCGACCATGTGGATCCGGTGGTAGTGGACATGTTCCTAAAGGCCGGCAAACCAGTGGTAGCCCCGACAAACATATTGCCGGACAAGAAAGAGATTCTGCATGAACGTTCCCATGAAATGATTGACAAGCAGATAGAGCTAAGCAACAACAGACACATCCGCGTAAAGATATTCCCCGGCAACCAAGACAACCTGATGAACAACATCTACGTAGTTACCACTGCCGAGAAAAAGACCATTGCCCATGTGGGCGACCAATACAACAAGGAAGACATGGAATGGATTGTCAACATCCAACAGCACATTCCCCGACCGGACGCATTGGTCGTGAACTGCTGGACCCACCGGATGAACGACTTGGTGAACGGCTTCAATCCCAAACTGGTGGTTACCGGACATGAAAACGAAATGGGGCACACGATTGACCACCGCGAGGCTTTCTGGCTCACTTTCGAGAAGATGGAGAAAATCAGCAAAGACTACACAGTCATGGGATGGGGCGAATGGTTCCACTGCCGCTGATGCACAACCAATAATTTAAATCATACTTAAACAGGCACTTGCAATGAAAATAAAGACAATACTGACAGGATTGGCAACTACTGCCGCTATCCTCGCTGCTTCCACCCATGTGGATGCCAGGAATCCGAAACTAAGAGCAAACAATATCGACGCAATCATCAAGACCATGACTCTGGAAGAGAAAGTCGATTTGATAGTAGGAGCACGCATGTATCATCAAGACCCTGACGCGGCCCCTCACATCAAAGAGTCCTGGAAGGTTATTCCCGGTGCGGCGGGACGCATCAACCCGGTTCCCCGCGTGGGCATCCCTTGTGTGGTTCTTTCAGACGGTCCTGCCGGATGCGGAATCTTGCCGGTGGAAGGAGAAGAGAATTACTTCTGCACCCATTTCCCCATTGAAACGCTACTGGCCTCTACATGGGATGTGGATTTGGTAAGGAACGTGGGACAAGTCATCGGCAACGAAGCCAAGGAATATGGTGTCGACGTGCTGCTGGCTCCGGCCATCAACATTCACCGCCATCCGCTGTGCGGCCGCAATTTCGAGTACTTCAGTGAAGACCCGTTGCTGACCGGCAAGATGGCCGTGGCCTATGTAGACGGCGTACAGAGCAATGACATAGGAACTTCCGTAAAGCATTTCGCCGTCAACAACCAAGAGACCAACCGCATGAACAACAGCGCGATTGTCTCTCCGCGCGCCTTACGTGAAATCTACCTGAAAGCTTTCGAGATAGTAGTGAAAGAGAGCCAGCCCTGGACCATCATGAGCTCGTACAACCGCATCAACGATGTATACACCTCCGAAAGCCCGGAACTGCTCACCACCATCCTGCGTGAAGAATGGGGATATAAAGGCACCGTCATGACCGACTGGTGGGGAGGAGCCGACGGAGCCGCCCAAATGATTGCAGGCAACGACATGCTGGAACCGGGCACCAAGGAACAAGCCGCCCACATCATCGAAGGAGTGAAAAACGGTACGCTCGACGAAGCCGTGGTGGACCGCAACGTGCGCCGCATCCTTGAGCTGGTAGTCAAGACTCCCCGTTTCAAAGGATACAAATACGGCAACAATCCCGACATGAAGGCCCATGCCTCCGTTACCCGGCAATCGGCAACCGAAGGCATGGTATTGCTGAAGAACGACAACCGGGCGCTGCCCTTGTCTTCGCAAGACAAGAACATAGCCTTGTTCGGCGTGGTTTCCTATAACTTTTTCTCGGGAGGTACCGGCTCCGGTGATATCAACCGTCCCTACGTAGTATCGCTGCTGGACGGACTGAAAAACCAGAACATCACCGTGGATGAAAACATCAAGGCCCTCTACCAGAGCCACAACAAACCGCAAGAGCAGGGAGAGCAGAAACGCATCAGCGAAATGCCGATGGACACTGCCATCATCAAATATGCCGCGGGAAGCAACGACATGGCTATCATCACCCTGGGCCGCATTTCGGGTGAGTACGTCGACCGGGTCTCTTCCGACTTTTTCCTGTCGGAAACGGAACGTGAATTGGTGAAGAATGTAACCCGTATCTTCCATGCAGCCAACAAGAAGGTAGTGGTGGTGCTCAATGTGGGCGGTGTCATCGAAACCGACAGTTGGAAGGACATGCCCGATGCCATCCTGCTCTCCTGGCAGGCCGGACAAGAGGGAGGAAACTCCGTAGCCGATATCCTGACAGGGCATGCCAATCCGTCCGGAAAGCTTCCTATGACTTTTCCGGTTACGCTGAGCGACCATTGCAGTTCGCTGAACTTCCCGATAGACCAGAAGATTGACCGCCGGTGGTCCGTAAAGACCGGATTGACGCACAAAGTGAAAAACGTGGATTATACGCTTTACGATGAAGGTATTTATGTGGGCTACCGATGGTTCGACACACAGAAACTGCAGGTAAGTTACCCGTTCGGCTATGGTCTGAGCTATACGACCTTCGAATATGGAAAACCTTCGGTAGAGAACAGCCAAGGGAAAGTGACAATCCGGGTGTCCGTAAAGAACACGGGCAGGAAAGCCGGCAAGGAAGCGGTGCAGCTTTATGTGGAAGCACCTGCCGGCAAGCTGGACAAGCCTGTCCACGAGCTCAAGGCATTCGGCAAGACACGTCTGCTGAAACCCGGCGAAAGCCAAGTCGTCACACTTACCGTTCATACGGATGACTTAGCCTCATTCGACGAAGAACAGAGCGCATGGGTGACCGACGGCGGCAAGTACAAGTTTGTGGTGGCTGCATCGTCACGCGACTTGCGAGGCAGTGTCACTGCCGATGTCTCTCCTTCCGTCCGCAAGGTGAACGACGTGCTCCGGATGCCCGCCGCATTCAAGAAACAGCAACAGCTTCCCTCTGATTCACAATAGGAGTTACCGGGAGCCGGCAGGAGTCATCGGTGGTGCACAACCATACTATCGGACTTTGACTCCTGCCGGCCGATGGTGAAGGAGGTTTTCGAGATAAAACAAATACCAGGCGGAGTTTCTCCAAACTAATTGTACCTTTGCAGGACTTTAAAACAGAAAGACGATGAAAGAAGAAACCTTCGATTATTCCAAAGTCCCCCATAACTTCGGCTTATGCGCCACTGACACATGCCCTCATGCCGACACCTGCCTGCGCCGGATTGCATATACGCATGCACCCTCAAACGACATCTTCCTATATGTACTGAATCCGAAAGCAATAGAGTCCACAACGGGAAAATGCAGATATTATTGCCCGAACAAGAAAGTGCGCTATGCCAAAGGCTTTATCCACACGGCGGAAGCCGTCTCTGTCGGCCAGTCCGGCGCGTTCCGCTACCGGCTCATCGGCTTATGGGGCATCCGAAGATATTATCAGAAGCGGAAAGGGGAAACTTTGCTCTCGCCTGCCGAGCAGCAACAAGTCATTGCAATTGCCCGTAACTTAGGACTCCAACGGACGGAGTACTTCGACGCTTATGTAGAAGAGTACGACTTCACATGACAACTCCAGCCCACATGATAACTCCGGTTACCCCAAACGGTAACCCCATTTACACTACGAGACAAAAGGCTTTACACTATGAGGTAACGACCGTTACAATATGGAGTAAAGGCCGTTACACTCTATGGTAAACGGCTGTACATTAGAAGGCAAACAACCGGTAAATACAATACGCTGATTATTGCGTACTTTTGTGCCCCATGCACCTACAAAGGAAATGGTCTAAAGATTCTTTTTTCACTAAATAATGAATCTTTTTCAGAATAAATATCTACATTTGCTGCAGACTCAACTAATACAAATATGAAAACAATCAAGACATTGTTCTTGTTGCTACTTTTAGTAAGCATCCGGGCATGCAACAATAAGCCATATCCACGAGTTATGCAGCTGGCAGATTCTTTGGTCAACTGTAATCCAGACAGTGCTGTTACTCTATTGAAACAACTGAAGAAAAACATTACTTCGGAACCTGAAGCCACCCAAATGTATTATTGGCTTCTGACGATAAAAGCTAAAGACAAGGCATACATTACGCATACATCGGACAGCCTCATAAAAGTGGTAGTAGAGTATTATGAAGACAAAAAGGATAAAAAGAGATTACCGGAGGCATATTATTATGCCGGAAGGGTGTATCGTGACTTGGAGGATACACCGCAAGCATTGGATTATCTGCAAAAAGCTGTAGAGAATTCCAAAGAAAGTACGGATTATAGGCTTATCAGCATGATGTATAACCAAATGGGAATGATATATCTATACCAACATATCTTTGACAAATCACTTGATGCCTTCAAAAAAGCCTATCACTATACAAAACAAGCAGGAGACAGTGTACTCACAGTCTACAATCTGCGCGATATAGGCAGGGCATTTACTGGAATGAACAATGTAGATAGTACTTTATATTATTATCAAGAAGCAGAACGAGTTGCCCAGAAAATCAATGATACGCACTTGATAGGTATCATCAATCAAGAAGTTAGTGACATATACACTCAATTAGGAGATTACACTAAAGCGCAAGCTACCATGCAGGCCTCTTTATGTACAGCCAAAAGATATATTCCAGCTTACTATGCCGTTCTTGCTGACTTATATTATGAAATAGGAAAAATAGATTCCGCACAGTATTACTACACCCAATCGCTTTCGATGGGTAATTATTATCATAAGCAAGGCGGTTATGAAGGATTGGCCCGAATAGCCCGTCAGCAAGGACGGTATGCCGAAGCACTCAGTTATATGGATAAATACCTTATTTATACAGATAGCATACAAAAACAAAAAAATGTCGAAGCCGTACAAAAAGTAAATGCTCTATACAACTACCAACTACGTGAAAAAGAGAACAATCGTTTAAAAGAAACAACTCAAGAACAAAAAACGTGGATTATTTCTCTTGCCGCCAGCATCACCATTATCCTGATTATTATCGTCACTACCGGCATCATCTATCGGCAAAGAAAAAAACAAAAAAATATGCAAGCAAAGCGGCAACAAGAGAAACTGAAGGAAATTGCAGACGAACAATACCACAACAGTCGGCAATACATAGCCGAAAACGAAAAGCGCATAGAAGAATTGAAAGAAAAAGCACAGAATGCCGAGAACCAGAAAAATGAAATGAAGAGAAACCTGCAAGAAGCCGAAGCGGAATTACTTGAACTGACCAATAAGCAGATAGAAACCAGGCAAAAGATTCAAGCTTTATCGGAAACTGCACTAAAAGAATCACAGGTATACAAGGATTTTTATCACGTGGCAGGAATGCCTAATTCAGAAAACATCTCCGAAAAGACTAAAATCAGTCAGGAAGATTGGAAAGAACTGGCTTCAATCATTGACCAGACCTACAACAATTTCACCTGGCGCCTGCAATCTCTATACCCACAAATTAGCGAACAAGAACTACACATCTGCTTATTATTGAAAATATCCATCCCCCCTAAGGGCATAGCCGAACTGACTGCCCATTCCAAACAGTCTATCAGTTCTTCCCGTAAAAAGCTGTACGAAGTAACTCATAATCAGAATGGGAAACCCAACATGTGGGATGATTTCATTTTGAATTTCTAATCCTCTTCGTACTTTCATCGTACTTCAGCAGCAGGAGGCATCGTACTTTCATCGTACCATACACACTAAAATTGAAAATCTATCGTACTCAATTGCTTTGACAAAACATAAGTGTAGTCTACTTTTGCTACAGAAAAATCAAACAACTGTAGTTATGAAACGAATTATTACACTACTATTAATCAGTATGACGTTCTTCTCTCTTTTGGCAGAAGAAAGGAATATAGAATTACATAGAAAAGCACACGGCACAGAGCCGCGTTCTCTTACATATATTCCAACCGTTACTCACGATGATAATATTCTTTATATCTACTCGGATATTTCTTTAGAAAACTTGCAAGTAACAATTACAGATTTATCTACCGGAACTATATTTCATTTTAATGACATCAATGTATTTTACAGTCAACCCTATATTCTGCATCTAAACTATATAGGAAGCGGTAATTTTAAAATAGAAATCGATCTAAAAGGCACTCGTTATTACGGCTATTTTGAACTAGTTTCCAAATGAAATCTAATAAAAGAACAAATGTCCTCAAATAAAAAAATAAATGACTATGAGAAATAATAGAATATGTCCTTATTGCAATAAGAAAGTTCCTATTTGGAAATGCATGCATTATTTCTTACATGATTCAAGGCACAGCATTTGCTGCAACCATTGCAATAACGAGATTAGGCCAATAAACAATCCTATTCGTATAGAATACTGTGTAAGTGCTGGTTTTATATCAGTATATTTACCTGCTATTATTTGTATTCAAGTTTTCCATACGGACCTTTTAACCAGCATATTGTATTCATTTCCTTTTTTTGTTTTAATTGAATTTATAGTTATGATAGTGACTTTAAAGAGACTATTTTTTATTTAATAACATTAAAAAACTATTATGAAAAAGTACAGAAAAATTACAGCTTTTGCCTTGATACTCGGAATGGCATCAGGTACAGCATTTTTATTACAAGAGAAAAGTTCCAATGAATCTCAAATGTGGGTAGCTGCGAGCTATGCAGCAAGTGAGGCAGGGCATTCAAATGGGGCTGTGGCTGGAGTAGGTCTAGTTGGAGTTGCTCAAACAGCACTTTGGGGAATGGGTATGGGTGGACCTGCAGGCGCTGCCGTAGGTGCAATTTTTGGATTATAAATTATTATTGGCTGAGTATTATCTTAGCCAATATTACAAACTATATGTTCTTGAAATATTTATATCTATGTATCTTGACATCAGCCTACTTCATTGGAGTTCTTGTGGGAGTGCAAAATGCATCATTCCAACAAGAAGAAAAAGTAATCAATAACAATGGTAATTTGGAGCTTGATGCAATATATGCAAAAGAAGCATTTCAGCGTTTTTTATCAATAGCAAGTAATAATATTATTGTTGCTATGAAAAATATGCTATTTGGTATCTTTAGTCTTGGCTTGTTCTCTATAGCGTGTACATTTTATAATGGCGTTATATTGGGAGCAGTGTTAGGGGATTGTTTCAAATTATTGCCACTAAATATTATTTTAAAATCAACGTTGCCACATTGTACTGAAATTCTTGGTATTATTTTATTCGGGTACATTGGGTTTATAATTTCAATTAGGCTAATATTCAGAACTAAAATGCACAGTAACAAATGTATTATAATCTTTATAATTATAGCTTTCTTATCCATCCTAATAGCTGCATTTATGGAAAGCTATGTATCAATGTCATAGCAATATGTATAACTATTTCAAAATTATATTTTCCTTACTAGTCCTTTTGCTATGTGCATTATGCTCATTTTTCGTAACAAAGCATGCTAATCAAATTGCTTTTAATGCTTTAACTTTAGATGAGATTCCACGCATATATAGTATATTTTCCTCTATATCAAGTACAATTACAGCATTAATACCATTAATTGTCTTTTTCTTTTTATATGGAACAACAGAAATAATGATGAATACCATATTTGAAGAAAAAATAGACAAAATGGACTTATTTTTTATTGTAGGAGTCGCATTAGTACCTTTTTTAATATACCAGTACTTTTTTTGGTACAATCTTTCAACATACTGCAATGTAAATTTGATTAAAACACCAGATGATTATTATACTATAAAATTCATGTTTAACCTTTCATTCTCCGAGATTAATTTCATAGGGAAAATCTGTTGGATATTACTATATCTCATCATTATCAACCTATTATATTTTAGAAAGAAATCATTATACAAAGTTTTAACTTCTGTAATATCACCTTCCTTACTAGTTTTCTTAATTTACAACATTATCTTATTGGTATCCCATTAAACTCCAAATAATTTTTAGAAAGAAACGACAAGCCAAAGTACGCGAAAGCGAATTGCGGATTTAGCAAGCCACATACCGAATAAATGGAGAAAATCTATAGGAGAAAAACACTCGCCCTATCTTTGCGTAAGCATCCGATAAACTGCACATGGTAGGACAGCGCAGAGAAGGAACAATGCCCTTTCCGGAGATGGTGGCGATAACACCCGCTTCTGAAAATGATTTGACCGTATTCAAAAATGAATGCGTACCATACCTGAAAGGAAAAACAGTCTTTGCAGACTAGATTTACAGCGACTTTTCTTTCTTTGATGAAGATAATCCGGTGAAGATACTTGCTCCACATAAGGAGATTAAGGGGGAACCGGAAGTTATCAAACAGTTGGCTATTGCCATGCTAACCTATAGCAATTTTTTATCTTGAATCAGTAAGCCAACTACTGATTCAAGATTAATTAAAACTAGATTTTAAAATGGCAGTATTTCACCTTCCGCTGTCACCTTTACGTAGATTTCCTTTTCCCCTTGCTCCATCTCTACCAAAAAGTAACTGCCATCGGGAGTCTCAATAAA
>ERZ857922.2424-NODE-2424-length-19018-cov-10.158203_pt1 | contig 19018 bp, 14 predicted proteins | sample MGYA00519579_ERZ857922 | MGnify/ENA primary metagenome ERZ857922 (study PRJEB31778, sample SAMEA3449375) | human gut metagenome | biome: human gut; feature: human-associated habitat; material: faeces | place: United Kingdom | collected 2010/2012 ... | reverse complement strand
GTAGCCTGCGGTTTGGGTTCAGTGGGCTGCGCATCGTAATCGGGGACCGGTTCTGCATCGTAGCTGTCCGGGGCGTTGGGCTTAACCTCCGGTTTGGCCGGAGCAGCCTTGCGGCGCAGCGTAAAGCGGAAACCTGGCCTCGGCTGGCCTTCGCCGCTGACCAGCAGCAGCGGGCGCTCCCGCCCCGGCTTGAAGGTAATAGCGGAAGGCCCCAGGTGCATCCCCAATGCACGGCGGCGGGCCAAGTCCAGAATATGGTTGGCGATTGCCATATCGGAGATTTCGGGGCTCAGGGCACAGGCTGCCGCGCCGATGCGGCTGCACAGCAGCACAAAAGGCGCCTGCCCCACTGTTGCGGGCATATACACGGCGGCATAATCCGCATTGGCCAGCAGCAAAGCGCTTTGAGCGCGGCCTGCAGCGGCCTGAACCATATCGCCGGGGAACTTTTTGAGCAGAGCTTCCGGCGCGGCAATGCGGCGGGCGTTCGCCGGGCTCAGGTAGGTCTGGTTGCCAAAATCGAACGCTGCTTCGCTGTGCTGCAGGCCGCGCAGGGCGTTGCCCAACAGGCGGCCGTTGGTTTCGTCCGCCGCAACAAGCAGGCGTCGCTTTTTCAGCAGGGCATCCAGCGCGGCCTGAGCCAGGGTGGTATCCTCAAAGCCATAGCAGGCATCGCCAAAGCGGGTGCGCAGTTTCTGCACCCACTTTTCGCAGTATTCATCCGCCATTGCCTGGGTGGGGGCTGATGCCTGCACGCAGACAAGGTATTCACCATCGCGCTCCTGCAGGCGCAGGCTGGGGCTGCCCTCGGCCTGGGCGTTCTCAATGATGGAGTTCATCTCCGCTTTGGAAAGCCCAAACACACGCAGGATTCGCATTTGGATTTGCAGCATTAAAACACCCCTTTGGTGGAAAGTTGAAGTTAGGAGTCAGGAGGGAGGGAGGCGTTAGGAGTTTTGCCGTGCCACAAAGTTGGCAGAAAACAAATTAGAAATTAGAAATGAGGAATTAGTAATTGGTGGGTGGTTTTTGCTTTCTCATTGCCTATTAAAGTTATTGTTAAATATCAAGGGTTTCGGGTTTGACATCTTTGGAGGGGACGGGGTGGGCGTTTTCGGGAGGGATATCAAGGGCCATGCGGCGCAGAAGGTCCAGGGCGTACAGGGCGGCGCGGGTGCGGATGATGCTGCGCTCGGCATAGCCGCCGAGTTCCAGGCGCATCAGCCAGGCTTTGCCGCTGCGGGCATCCGCACCGGCCAGGTAGACGGTACCTACCGGTTTGCCCGGCAGTGCGCCGCCGGGCCCGGCAATGCCGGTAATGCCCACGGCCAGATCTGCCCCCGATGCCTGCAAAGCGCCGTAAGCCATCGCCACAGCCACCGGGCCGGAAACCACGTTATACTGTTCAATCAAAGTCGGGTCAACACCCAGCAGCTTTGCCTTGGCGGCTTCGGCATAAGTCACAAAGCCATAGCCGAACACCTCGCTGGAGCCGGGCACATTGGTGATTTTTTCTGCCACAAGGCCGCCAGTGCAGCTTTCCGCGGTGGCAGCATGCAGCCCTTTTTGCTGCAGCAGGTGCACCACAGTGTATTCCAGCCCCGGCACATCCACATCATACGCATTGGGGCCCAAAATCTTGCGGAACTCCGCAATGCGGGCATCGCAGGCCGTTTCGGCTTCCGCCTCGGTTGCGGCGCGGGCAGTCACACGGATCTCGCTCTCGCCGGTTTTGCAATAAATGGCTGCCGTGGGGTTTTCGCTGGCGAACAGCGGGGAAACCTTGCTGGCAATGCTGCTTTCGCCCCCCAGCACCCGCAGCGTTTTGGAGTGGATGGTACAGTTCTGGCGCTGCAGCAGCACCGGGCGGATATCCTCCGCCCACATGGCTTTCATCTCGCGTGGAACGCCGGGCATCAGCACGGCAATGCAGCCGTCATCCTCGAACCAGGCACCGGGTGCGGTGCCATGGGCGTTGGGCAGCTTGTGCCCCTTGGTGGGCACCATGGCCTGCTTGCGGTTGTTGGCCGTGGGGGTGCTCCCGCCGCGGCCGGTACGGGCAAAAAAGTCCACGATCTTCTGCCATTCTGCTTCATCAAAGTGCAGGGTATCGCCAAAGGCTTCCCCACGGTCTCCTTGGTCAGGTCGTCCTCCGTGGGGCCAAGCCCGCCGGAAAACACCAGCAGATCGCTGCGGCTTTTGGCTTCCTTTACCAAATCACGCAGGCGGCCAGGGTTATCCCCAATCACATGCTGGTGCAGCACGCTGATGCCCAGTTCCGCCAGTTCGCGGCTCAAAAACTGGGCGTTGGTATTGACAATATCGCCAAGCAGCAGCTCGGTTCCTACACAAATGATCTCCGCAGTCATGGTTCGTTCCGTCCTTTATCCAAGGGTAATTTTTATCTGGCGCTGTTAAAACTCCGGGTCATCCCCGATGCGGATGGGGATTTTCTCCACAGTTTCCGCCGCAATCCGTTCCAGCTCTGCCAGGCCGGGCATTCCGGCTTCGGCGGCTTCGATCTCCGCCAGGCTGGGCTTGGTTTTGGGGTGCGGCGGGGTAAAGATGGTACAGCAATCCTCATACGGCTCAATGGAGGTATCAAAGGTGCCGATCTTGCGGGAAATAGCAATGATCTCGGTCTTATCCATGCCGATCAGCGGGCGCAGAATCGGCAGGTTCTGCGCGGCGTCGGTGCAGGCAATGGCCTGCATGGTCTGGCTGGCAACCTGTGCTAGACTTTCGCCGGTAATCAAAGCTTCCATCTCGCTCTGGTCAGCCACCAGTTTGGCAATGCGCAGCATGCTGCGGCGCATGAGCACGGTAAACAACACATCAGGCGCATTATCGCGGATATACTCCTGCGGCTTGGTATAGGGCACCACAAACAGCTGGCAGTTGCCGGTATATTCTGCCAGTTCGCGGGCCAGGGCGCGCACCTTCAGTTTGGCGCGCAGGCTGGTGTACGGCGGGCTGGCAAAGTGGATGTGGTGCAGTGCAAGCCCGCGGCGCGCCATGCAATAAGCTGCTACCGGGCTGTCGATGCCGCCGGAAAGCAAGTTCAGCGCACGGCCGCTGGTTCCAACGGGCAGGCCGCCCGCGGCTTCCACCTTGGGGCCATGGATATATGCGCCTTTATCGCGGATTTCCACCATGATTTCCAGCTGCGGCTCATGCACGTTCACCCGCAGGTGGGGGTGCTTGCCCAGCAGGTAAGCGCCCAGTTCGCGGCACAGCTCCGGGCTTTTCATCGGGAACGTTTTATCCGCGCGCTTGGCTTCCACCTTAAAGGTGCGGATGCCGCGCAGCGTTTCGCCAAGATAAGCTTCCGCCGTAGCGCAGATCTCGTCAAAATCCTTGCTGCAGCAGGCAGCGCGGCTCATTTTGACAATGCCAAAAATTTTGGAAATACGGCGGAACGCTTCGTCCATGTCCAGGTCATCTTCCAGTGGCTCAATGAACACGGTGGACTGCGCCTGGGTCACCTTGAATTTGCCCAGGTCTTCCAGCCGGTAGCGGATGCTTTTGGCCAGGCGGGCTTCAAATTTGCTGCGGTTCAGGCCTTTCAGGGTCATTTCGCCCTGATAGGCAAGGATGATTTCTTTCATGTTTATGGCAAACCTTTCGTGTCTGGTGTTATGGTTTCATTCAATAGCGTTATGGCAATACCGCATAATTCTAAGTGCCGATACAGCGAGCGAGGTGCGGCAGATGCCAAGCCAAAAGCGCAGATAATACTGGATGCTGCAAAGGTGAGCGCCGCCAGTGGCGGAAACAGCGAACCGAAGCAGGGGCAGCGGTCGCAGAGTGCGAGGGGCTTTTGCCCCCGAAGCACGATGCGGGTACCGCAACCCGACATTATCGAGCATTTTGGCAACGCAGATGCCGTGCCGCAGCTGCCGGAGCGGTGCTTAAGCCGCAAGGCGGGAATTGTGCGGTGTTGCCTTATCTTTTCAGATGTGCTGCAACTCTTTTAGGCCGTCTTTCAGGCCGTCCAGCAGGGCCTGCACATCTTCGGGGGTATTGTCCCCGCAAAAGCTGACGCGCAGCGCCGTGCGCACGGCAAGGTCCGGCGCGCCCATCGCCATCAGGGTGTGGCTCGGCTCGCCCTTATCGCAGGCGGAGCCGCCAGAAATATAAATGTGCCGCCCGCTCAAATATTCAATAAAGGTCTGGCTGTTGACACAGTTGGTGGAAAAGTTCAGCACCTCCGGCACGGCATCCGCCGGGGAGTTCAGGGTGATGGGTGCCTGCTGGGCCAGCTCTTCCAGCCCTGTGCGCAGCTGGGCGTTCAGGGCGCGGATATGCGCATTGCGGTCGCTCAGGTTTTTGGCCCCCTTTGCCGCAGCAAGGCCAAGGCCAACGATATAAGGGGTATTCTCGGTGCCGGGGCGCAAGCCGCGCTCCTGATGGCCGCCCAGGTAGGGCGGGCAAAGCGTCTGGCGCACGCTGTCCCGGATGAACAAAGCGCCGATTCCCTTGGGGGCATGCACTTTATGGCCGGATACCGAGAGAGTATCCACGTTCTTCCACTTTTTCAGGTCAATGGGGATGCGCAGCCATGCCTGCACGGCGTCCACATGCACCGCACAGCGGCTGTTTTTGGCCTTGACGGCTGTGGAAAGAGCGGCAATATCCTGCAAAGTGCCGGTTTCATTATTGACCGCCATGCAGCTGACCAGAACGGTATTTTTATCCACCTCGGCAGCCAGTTTGGCAACATCCAGGTGACCGTCTGCTTCGGGCAGGATTTCCACCACCTCAAAGCCGCGGTCTTTCAGTGCACGGATGGGCCGCTGCACGCTGGGGTGCTCAAAACCGGAAACCACAATTTTGCTGCCCCAGTTTTTGCGTGCCATGGCAAGGCCCTGCACGGCAAGGTTGTTGCTCTCGCTGCCGCAGGAGGTAAAATACAGATCCTTGGCCTGGCAGCCCAGGGTGCGGGCAATCTGCCCGCGGGCCGTGGTCAGGGCTTCATGGGTTTCTACCGCCGGTTCGTACAGGCTGGAGGGGTTCGCCCAATCCTTTAATAATGCTTCATGGATGGCACCCGCAATCTCCGGGTCCACCATGGTGGTTGCGGCATTATCCAGATAATGCAATTCAGGGTCCAACAGCATGAGAAAGCCTCGTTTCGCTACGCGTAAAATTAAATCAAATTAAAAAAGAATAATGAATAAAGAATAATGTTTGTGCGCCGCCCGCGGCGGCGCAGATAAAACAGGCAGCAAACTCTGGCATGCAACAGCCCTGCCAGAGCGCCGAACCTGTTTTCAATGTGATGCCGTGGGCATCACACAGCCATTATTCATTATTCTTTTTTCTTTATTATTTTTCTTCGCGCTTTTCCATAGTAATACATAGTAAATTATACACACCACACCCGCAAAACACAAGTAGCGCCATACAAAAAAGGCGTGCGGGGTTGGCCGCACGCCGGAGAGGCTTCTTTTGTGTTATCTTGTGTGCCGGTCCTTTACTTCGTGGGCGTGGCCGATTACGGCGCTGCGCTTATGGAACAGCAGGCCCACCACGGCAAACATACCGCCCTCGATCAATACAGTAAACAGCCAGTCCCCCGTTACCAGGTAACTGCCTGCCAGGCAGGTCAGCAGGGTGGGGATCGGCATGCTGATGCAGATAGCCGCAAAGAACTGTTTCGGCTTCATGTTGGCGTGAGCGGCGGCATAGGGAATGATGCCGTTGGGCAGCCCCGGTGTGATAAACGCCAGAATGGTATAAAACCAGGGGTTCTTGCTGTTGCGCACGCTGTTCAGCAACTTATTCGCCTTGGGGCTGTTCGCTGTGAGCAGTTCAATGACTTTTGCCAGGCGGCGCGCCAGCAGAAACACCAGAAAATTTGCCGCCACCGATGCCGAAAAGCTGGTCACAAAGCCTTTCCACGGCCCATAGGCGATCCCCGCCGCCAGTTGGACCGGCATGGCCGGGATTACCAGCGATACCACCTGCACGAACGCCAGGAACCACAGCGTCAAAAAGCTGCGCAGCCGCCCCTCGCTTGTCAAATAATCGCTCAGAGCCTGTTCGTCCCCGCTGGAAAATGCAGTCCATAACCCTGGCAACAGCAGGCGGAATGTTTCAATAATCAACAGCACCATAACCAGCATTACGGCTGCTGCCGCAATAACGGCCAGGCGCTTGGTGTGTTCGGGGGGCTGTTGTTTCATGCAGGGGTACTCCTTAATTCTAAAATATAATGTTTATTCGCCGAAATCCTGTGCCACTTTTTTGAGCATATCCCGGATGGGCAAGTTATACGGGCAGCGGGTCTCGCACTTGCCACAGCCAATGCAGGCACCGGCTTTCACCGTCAGGGTATCGTACCGTTCGTGCGCCCAGCCCGCAAGGCCATAACGCTCCAGGTAGCCATGGAACAAGAAACAGCTGGGAATCTGGATGCCCACCGTGCAGGGAGCACAGTAATTGCAGCGGCGGCAGAACTGGGTGCCAAGGGTATCCCGCACTTTCTGGCAGGCAGCTTTCTCCTCCGGGGTCAGCGGGGCGGTGTTGGCGCTGCCCGCCACATTCTGTTCCAATTCTTCCGGCGCGGCCATGCCGGGGATGGATACTGTGACTGCCGGGTTGGAAAGCACATACCGCAGCGCCAGCCGTCCATCCTCAATGGCACCACCGGCCAGCGGCTTCATATCAATAAAGGCCTTGCCCTTTTCCGCACAGCGGTTGATCAGCTCTTTGCCCTGCTGCTCCACAATATTATAGGGGAACATAATGGTTTCGATCTCGTCCACCTTCAGCGCCTTTTCAAACGTCTGGCTCAGGTGGGCGGTAATGCCAATGTGCCCCACAACGCCCTTGGCCTTGGCTTCCAGCAGGGCTTCCATGGCGCCGCCGGGGGCCAGGATTTTATCCAGGTTTTCCGGGCTGGGGTTGTGGAACTGGTACAGGTCAATGTGATCGGTGCGCAGGTTTTTCAGGCTGGCGGCAAGCTCGGCTTCCATCTCTGCCTTGGTCAGCGCACGGCACTTGGTGGCAAGGATAAATTCATCCCGCAGGCCCAGTTCCTCCAGCGCCTGGCCGATCCACTCCTCGCTGACGGTGTAAGCGCGGGCGGTATCAATGTAATTGATGCCCGCCTCATGCGCGGCTTTCAGCATGGCGCGGGTGCCAGGCTCATCAATGCGCTGCACCGGAATGCCGCCAAAGCCCAGGCGCGAAACCCGCAGCCCGGTTCGGCCAAAATCAACATACTGCATATTTCATTCTCCCTTTTTGCGGCGGGGGTGCCCTGCCCCGTCTGGACGGTTGTACAAAGTATCACTATTATAGCAGGCAAGGCTTTACTTGTCACGTTTTTTGGCAGTTTTTTATTGACTTTACACCTGCTGTGCGTTAGGATTAGACTATTCATCGGGTATTTGTTGGTACATTATAAAGGATATGCACGTTATAGTAGAGGGAGGAAATTCCTATGCGTTATGGTTTTATCGGCTGCGGCAACATGGGCGGTGCGGTTGCCCGCGCAGTGTGCCGCGGCGTTGGGCCGGAAAATGTTGTGCTGGCCAACCGCCCCCCCGCCAAGGCTGAAGCCCTGGCCGAAGCACTTGGCTGCCGCGCCGCCACCAACGATGTGGTCGCGCAGGACTGCGATGTAATTTTCCTTGGCGTAAAGCCGCAGATGATGGCCGATATGCTGGCCGGCATCGCACCCATCCTGGCAAAGCGCAGCGGGCGTTTTGTCCTGGTTACTATGGCTGCCGGGCTGAGCATGGCCCGCGTGCGCGAGATGGCCGGCGGTGCATATCCAATCATCCGCATCATGCCCAACACCCCGGTTTCGCTGGGGGCCGGTATGACCCAGTACTGCGCTGACGGCGTGAGCGATGACCAGATGTTCGCCTTTTTGGGTGCTATGGCCCCGGCCGGGCGGCTGGATGCCATCCCGGAAAATTTAATCGACGCCGCTTGCTGTGTTTCCGGCTGCGGCCCCGCGTGGGTATACCAGTTTATTGAAGCATTGGCCGACGGCGGCGTTGCTGCCGGATTGCCCCGCGCCAAAGCCCAGGAATATGCCGCCCAGACCCTTTTGGGCAGCGCCCGCATGGTGCTGGAAAGCGGCAGCCACCCCGGCGTACTGAAAGATGCTGTGTGCAGCCCCGGCGGTTCCACCATTCAGGGTGTGCGCGTGCTGGAAGAGCACGCGTTCCGCGGCGCAGTGACCGATGCCGTCCTGGCCGCCTATGACAAAACAAAGGAAATGGGGAAAAACTGATGCGCATTGTTGTCAAGATCGGCACCAGCACGCTGGCCCATCCGGGCGGGCGGCTGAACATCCGCCACACCGAAGCACTGGTAAAAGTGTGGAGCGACATCAAAAACGCCGGGCACGAGCTGATTATTGTATCGTCCGGCGCAACCGGCCTTGGCGTGGGCAAGCTGCAGATTTCCCGCCCCAAAGATATGGTGACAAAGCAGGCCGCCGCAGCCGTGGGCCAGTGCGAGCTGATGTATACTTACGACAAGCTGTTTGCCGAATACAGCCACACCGTTGCCCAGCTGCTGGTGACCTGGGAGGACTTTGACCATCCCCACCGGCTGAACAACCTGCAAAACACGCTGGAGCGCCTGATCCAGCTGGGCGCTGTGCCGGTCATCAACGAAAACGACCCGATTTCCACCGAGGAATACTCCCTGGGCGATAACGACCGCCTGGGTGCCCTGATTGCCAAATACACCCACGCCGACCTGCTGGTGCTACTGAGCGACATTGACGGCCTGTACACCGCCGACCCGCATACCCACCCGGAAGCCACGCTGATCCACCGGGTAGAGAGCGTTACCCCCGAAATTGAGCAACTGGGCGGCGGCTCCAACAGCGGCCTTGGCACCGGCGGCATGTCCGCCAAGCTGACCGCCGCCAAAATTGCCACCGGTGCCGGTGTTGACATGGTCATCGCCAACGGTGCCAACGCCAATGTGCTGTACGACATTGTGGACGGCAAGGATGTGGGGACGAGATTTTTGGGCCGAAAGCAAAAATAATAAATAATCATGACGATGCGCCGTGGACGGCGCACCATAATTTTTCATTCTTAATTTCTAATTTCTAATTTTCACAAAGGAGTTCTGCTATGACTACGCATGAAATTCTGTTAGCGGCGCAGGCGGCAAAGCTGCCGCTGGCGCTGGCGGATACCGATACCAAAAACGCTGCGCTGGAAGCCATGGCAGTTGCCCTGGTGGAAAACAGCGATGCAATTCTGGCCGCCAACAAGCAGGATCTGGCCGCCGCACGCGGGCGCATCAGCGATGTAATGCTGGACCGTCTTGCCCTGACCCCTGCCCGGCTGGCCGCCATGGCCAAAGGCATGCGTGAGGTTGCCGCCCTGCCGGACCCGGTAGGTGCCGTACTACGCAAAATTGTGCGGCCGAACGGGCTGCTGATTGAAAAAACCTCGGTGCCCATGGGCGTGATCGCCATTATTTATGAAAGCCGCCCCAACGTGACTTCCGACGCCGCCGCGCTGGCCCTGAAAGCCGGCAGCGCCTGTGTGCTGCGCTGCGGGCGCGATGCCTGGGCCAGCTGCCATGCCATTGTCAACGCTCTGCGCTGCGGTCTGGCCCGTGCCGGCCTGCCGGAAAGTGCCGTCAGCCTGATTGAGGACACTACCCACGCTTCCGCCAACGAGCTGATGACGGCAAACGGTCTGGTGGATCTGCTGATTCCCCGCGGCGGTGCCGGGCTGATCCGCGCCTGTGTGGAAAACGCCACGGTGCCCTGTATCCAGACCGGGACCGGCATCTGCCATGTATATGTGGACAAAGCCGCCGACCTGAACATGGCGGTGGATATCATTGAGAACGCCAAAACCAGCCGCCCCAGCGTGTGCAATGCCGAGGAAGTGTGCCTGGTACACAAGGATGTTGCCGCAGGGTTTCTGCCGTTGCTGAAAGCCCGCCTGGTGGATGCCCGCGCAGCTGCCGGGCTGGTTCCGGTGGATCTGCGGCTGGATGAGCGCGCCGCCGCCATCATTCCCGGAACACCCGCCGGCGAGCAGGATTTTGACACTGAATTTTTGAACTACATCCTGGCCATTGCCGTGGTGGATGATGTGGATGCTGCCATTGCCCACATTGCCCGCCATTCCACCCACCACAGTGAGGCCATCATCACGGCGGACGATACCGCCGCAGACCGCTTTACCACCTGTGTGGACAGCGCCGCCGTGTATGTCAACGCCTCCACCCGCTTTACCGATGGCGGAGAGTTTGGCCTGGGGTGCGAAATGGGCATCAGCACCCAAAAGCTGCATGCCCGCGGCCCCATGGGCCTGGCCGAGCTGTGCAGCTACAAATATATCATCCACGGCTCCGGCCAGACCCGCGGCGGTTCCGCGGCAAAATTGCAGAATCCGTGTAATTGATTGTAGCACAGGATACAACATTCGCAGAAGACGGTCTTGACCGTTCCCTACAGAGCATTTTATTATGTGCTGCCTGCCAATAAATGTGCTGTAGGGCGGGATGCCCTCATCCTGCTGCGGAGAAACCTTGCTGATTACAACAAACGATGCAAACCATTTGTAGGGGACGATGCTTGGGCAATACCGCATAATTCTAAGTGCCGATACGGCGAGCGAGGTGCGGCAGATGCCGTGCCGCAGCTGCCGGAGCGGTGCTTAAGCCGCAAGGCGGGAATTGTGCGGTGTTGCCCTTGCATCGTCCCGCATGTCGGTCCCTGTCTAATCCCCCCACCTCAAACTCCGTCGCCCGCTTAAATTTCCATCATCACAAAAAGCATATGCCCGCGCATTCCGCGCCCGGCATATGCTTTTTCTGTTATCGCACTATAAACTTATTCCTCCTGCGCCATCGGATAATAATACTCCACCAACAAATTCACGCAGGCCCCATAGCTTTTCATGCCCAGGGTCTGGTCATACCCGCGCAGAAAACCGGTATACACCGTGCTGCCTGCCTCTTTGACCGGGCCTTCCCACTTGGCCCAATAGGCGTTGTTGTCGGCCAGGTCGGTGCGGGCAGCATCGCACAGGGTGCGGTAATTTTCGCTGGCGGCCTGCGGGTCAGCGCTGTACCAGGCGTTGGAAAGGTACAGGTAGCCCATCAGCCAGCCGGAATATTCATATGCCGCATCACCACAGGTGGTGGAAGCCCGGATCGCCACAAAGTTTGCTTCCTGCTCGGCCGCCACGCCGCGCTGGTGGCTGAACTCGTGCGCAATGGTGGCGGGCAAAAACACCGCCGGGCAGTCCACATTCAGGGTGCTCTCGCCAAACAGGGGGCACAGGTAGCCGGTAAAGCCTGCCGCGCTCATCAGCTTGGAATAAAACGCCGGTTTGGGGCTGCGGTGCGGCCCGGCCAAAAAGGGATATTCCGCCACAATGCCGTCATACACATGGCCGGTGTTCAGCAAAATTTTCTCCTTGCTCACGGCGAACAGACCGGTTTCGTCCCGTGGGACGGTATCAGCGGCGGCGTTCACCTGCTCGGCAAACCACACGGTGGTGGCGGCCAGCTGTTCCACGCTCAGGGCCGGGGCCTGCATGTTGGCCTGCGCGGCAAAGCTGGGTGCATAATACTGGGTGCCCCACAAAGCGCACACCCCGGCATAGATCCACACCGCCGCGGTGCCCACATGCAGCACCCAGGCGGCAAAGCCTGCCTGTTTGCGGTGCATAGCCCGCACAGTGCGCTGCACCAGCCGAACCAGGCAGATCAGAATGGCCGCCGTGGCAGCCAGCTCACAAAAGCTGAAGGGCAGCGGTTCCACCAGCGCAGAAACAAACCGCTTGACCGGCATGGAAACATACTCCACCCACCACTGCATGGCCGCGGCACTGCGGCGAGCGGCCCAGAACACCCCCAGCGCCGCCACCCCGCCGCCCAGCAGGGCCAGCCCGGCTTTGTGGGCGCGGCCAAACGCACGCACGGCGGCTGATACTTTTTTCTGCATCTTGTTTTCCCCTATTTATCGCAACTTTTATCTCATAGGTAATACCGCACAATTCCCGCCTTGCGGCTTAAGTACCACTCCGACAGCTGCGGCACCTCGCTCGCCGTATCGGCACTTAGAATTATGCTGTATTGCCCTTACTCTTTTTTCATCTCTTTATACTCAAAAAACTCAAACCCGCTCTTTTTGTACACATGCACAGCGCGGGCGTTTTCTTCTTCCACTTCCAGCCGCAGCAGAGCATCCGGGTATTTCTTCGTTATGTAATCAATAAACTGGCTGCCAATGCCAAGGCCGCGGTATTCCGCCTTGATATAAATATCCTCCAGCCAGATGCACTGCCTGCCATACTCGGTCGAAAAGCTCTTGGCCGCCATGCCATAGCCCTGCACAGCGCCGTCCTGCTCAAACATATAGCCCTCTACATACGGGTTATCGCTGATACAGCCCTCAATGTCCCGCGCAAAGATTTCATCCGAGCCATTGCTCAGCACGGCGGGTGAATTGTAGAACACCCGCATCATCTCCATCACGCTGTCTTTGTCCGCCGGGGTCATGGCCCGGATCGTTGTATTCATATTTGTATTCCTACTTTCCAGTTCTTTGTACAAAATATCCCGCACCTTATCCCCATAGCAGATCACATGGTTCGCCGCAATGGTGTAGCCGCGGTGCAGGCCGGTGTACAGGCTGGCGGCATTATCCGGGTGCACGGTTGCCAAAAGGTGGCGGTAACGGCTGCCGCGCAGGGTATCTTCCGCCATCAGCAGCAGCTTACCCTCCAGCCCATTGCCCTGATAGGGCGGGGCCACGCAGCAACTGTCCATCTGGGCGGTGGTGTTCAGCTCTTCTTCGCTCATGCCCAACTGCCAGCCCAGAGCATCGGGGGCAGTACCGGCCAGCTTGACGGTAAAATACGCTGCCAGTGCGCCGGTCGTTTTTTCCTCCGCCACCAGGCAAAAGCCCTTGGGGCCGCTGATATGCTCCGCCATATACACCGCATCATCCGGCACAAACCATTCCGGGTGCTGCAAATTGGCCATGGCATCCGCCATCACCTGCATAATGGCCTCTACATCCGCCGGGCGGGCAGGGCGCAGTTCAAATTTCATCTTGGTTCACCCTTGTGTTTTGGCGTTCTGGGCCGCAATGCAGCGCTGCATCCAGCCGCCTTTTGCGTAATAGATCGCAAACAGCACGGTTGCGGTAATCCAGGTCAGTGGGTAGCTGAATTCCACCACTGAAAGTTCATGCTTGAACGGCAGCGCCACCGCCAGCCACACAATACGCATGATGCACACCGCAAACACTGTGATGATGGTGGGCACCCGCACATCACCGCAGCCGCGCAGCGCGCCGGAAAAGATTTCAATGCAGATATAGGTCATATACACCGGCACCAGGTAGTGCATCATCTGCACTCCCTGCGCCACCACGGCATCGTCCGAGCTGAACAGCCGGAACAGCAGCTGGGCCGAAGGATACAGCGCCAGGCTGATGCAAAGGGTGGTGCCTGCCGTCATGGCAAGGCAGGTCATGGTGCCGCGGCGCACGCGGTCATACTGGCGTGCGCCAAAGTTCTGGCCCGCAAAGGTGGTAACGGCAATGCCAAAGGAGCTGACCGTCATCCAGAACAGGAAGTCGATCTTGCCGTACACACTCCATGCGGCAACGGCAACGGTGCCAAACCCATTGATGGCGCTCTGGATGGTCATGTTGCTGATGCTGTACAGCGCGCTCTGTGCCGCGCCCGGCAGGCCGATGCGGCAGATCGCCAGCAGCACGCTGCGTTCAATGCGGATATTTTTGAGCTGCAAATGCCACGGCATGCCCTGGGAGCCATGGATGCACCGCACTGTCAGCACGGCGCTGACCACCTGGCTGGCCACCGTGGCAATGGCCGCGCCGGCCACCCCCAGCGGAATGACCGCCACCAGCACAATATCCAGCACAATGTTGACGATGGAAGCCACGATCAAAAAGTACAGCGGCCGTTTGGAATCGCCCACCGCGCGCAGGATGTTGGTGCCCATGTTATAAATCATCTGCGGAATCATGCCCAGAAAGTAGATTTGCAAATACTCGGACGCCATACCCACGATTTCATCCGGCGTCTGCATCAGGCGCAGCACCGGGCGGCTGATGAGCAGGCCGATCACCGTCAGCGCCGCGCCGCCCGCAATGGCAAGGGCCAGTGCCGTGTGCACCTGGCGGTTCACTTCATCGTGATCCCCCGCGCCAAAGCTTTGGGCAATAATCACCCCCGCGCCGCTGCACAGGCCCACAAAAAGCCCCACCAGCAGCTGCACAAAAGAGCTGGTTGCCCCCACAGCCGCCAGCGCCTGGGTACCCACAAAGTTGCCGACAATCAGGGTATCCACCGTATTGTACAGTTGCTGGAACATGGTGCCCAGCCAGATGGGAAAAAAGAATAACAGCAGCTGCCGCGGTATGTTGCCTGTAATAATCGCGTTGTTCTGCTCCGGCGTTCTTGCCATAAACATCCTCCACATAACGTAAGCGCACCGCCACAGGCATTGTCCGCCCTGTCACAGTGCGCAGTCCTTTGCGGGGCGCGGTTTCTTCCTCAATTCCCGCCGCGCCCTGCTTTTTCTATTCCTTACCTATTCAATGTATGCTATAATGTGGGTATTGTCAAGCTTTTGTTTTGTTGTTGAAGGTGGTCATGGTTTGAACAGTTCACTTGGTATTTTGTGGCAGGCGTGCCCCGGCGGTGCGCGCATTCTGCGCGTGTTTGGGGACAGCCCCTGCCCCGCGCTGCCAGTGCAGATTGAAGGGTTCCCTGTTGTGGAGATCGGCCCCTACTGCTTTGCGCAGAACCAGCGCAGCCAGCCTGCTGATGCCCGATTTTGGAGCGTTGACGGCCGCGGCCCCGCTGCTTACCCCCACCCCATTGCGGGGGATTTTGTGCAGGGCGTTGCCCTGCCCGCCGGGGTGCGGGCGCTGCATAACGCTGCCTTTTATAACTGCCGCAAGCTGGAATGGCTGTGCGCCGGTTCCGCGCTGGAAAGTGTGGGCAGCGATCTGTTCACCAACTGCCGCGCGCTTGACCGCTTTATCTTAGATGCTGCCCCCGATGCCCCCACTGGGCTGAAAAAGCTGGTGGCCACCGTCAGCGCGGATATCGGCGCGGTGTTTGCCCCCGGCGGGGCGGTGCAGGCCAAAGTGTTCTACCCGGAATACTTTGAATTTTTGGACGAAAACACCCCCGCCCATATTTTCAACCACAGCATTGAGGGCGAGGGCTACCGCTACCGCCAATGTTTTGACGGCAGCGTGCTCCGCTTTGCGGAGTATGACGCGGCTTTCCCCCAGGCGTGCGTGGGCGAAAGCGAAAAAACACTCTGCCGCATTGCGCTGGACCGGCTGTGTATCCCATATGCTCTGCTGCCGGAAGCACAGGGCATCTACAGCGCTTATCTGGCCGCCCATGCCGCCAGCGCCGCCGCCCCGCTGATTGCCCGGCACGATACAGAATCTTTGCAGCTGGTGCTGAAACTGGCGGACGAGGAAAACCGCCGCCAGATTGCATTGGCCTGTTCCCAGTCCGGCTGGAGCGAAGGCGCTGCCCTGACCCTTGGCGGCCAGCGCCCCCGCAGGCAGAAAACCTATGATTTTGACGACCTTTGATGTGCCGTAGATTCCCCATACTTTGGTGGTGATGATCAATGCCCTCCCAACATGTTTTGACCCAGGAAGAATGGGTTGCCGCCATGGCCAAACGCGCCATGGACCGCATCCGCAGTGAGCTGTACCTGGACCTGCGCTACATGAACGCGGCCCTGGGTGCGCTGGTGCCCACCCCTGCCGCGGGGCTGCACAACCTTGCCACGGACGGCGCGGCTTTGTGCTATGACCCGGAATGGTTCATTGGGCTGTACCGCAGCAACCGGCGCTATCTGCCCCGCGCGGTGCTGCACAGCGTTCTGCACTGCGTGTTCCGCCACCCCTGGCTGCGCGGAGGCCGGGACGCCAGCCTGTGGGGACTGGCCTGCGATATTGCCGTGGAGCAGACGATTGATGCCTTGCAGGTGCCATCCCTGACCCGTCCGGTGGGCTGGCTGCGGCAAAAAACCTACCAGGCACTGCGCAAAAACGGGGCCATGCCCGCCGCCGGGCCCATTTACCGCTGGCTTGCCGCTCAGGAGCCTGACGAACTGCAAAAGCTGCACCGGGAATTTGTGTGCGACAGCCACCGCCTTTGGCCCAAGGACCCCACCAGCCAGCAGGCTCAGGTGCAGGGCCGCCGCTGGGAACAGCTTGGGCGCGAAACCCGCATCAGCATGCAGCAGGCAGGCCAGCAGGCCGGGCAGGCTGCCGGGGCCGAAACGATGCAGGCACAGATCGAAGCAGCCCACAGCCGCCGCCTGTACAAGGACTTTCTGCGCCGCTTTGCCGTGATGCGCGAAGAGCCCCGCCTGGACCCCGACGAGTTTGACCTGGGCTACTACTCTTACGGCCTGCGCACCTACGGCAACCTGCCCTTGATTGAGCCGCTGGAAAGCCGGGAGAGCAAAAAAATCCGGGATTTTGTCATTGTGATCGACACGAGCGAGTCCACCTCCGGCGAGCTGGTCAAGGCATTTTTGAAAGAAACGTTCGGCCTGCTTAAAACCGGCGAGAGCTTTTTTGCCAAATGCAACATCGCCGTGATGCAGTGTGACGATGCGGTGCGTGACCTGACCTTTCTGCACAGTACCGACGAGCTGGACCGCTTTGCCGCCTGCCTGACCCTGACCGGCGGCGGAGGCACAGACTTCCGCCCCGCGTTTGCCAAAATTGAGGAACTGCGCCGGGACGGCACCCTGCGGGATTTGCAGGGCGTGCTTTACTTTACCGATGGCAAAGGCACCTACCCTACCAGGCGCCCGCCTTACGAGACAGCTTTTCTGTTTTTGGAAACCGGCACCCCGCCGCCCGATACCCCGCCCTGGGCCATGCGGTTGGTTTTAAGCCCGGAAGAATTTTTGCCTGACCCGGTGCCCAAAACGCCGGAAATTGACTGGCAGGAGAACGAAGCCGATGAATTATTGCATGGTGTTAGTGACATTCATTTATCCCTTGCTCCAAAGCAGATTTAGTGTCTAATGAGGTCGAGAGCACCCCTTCTTGAAAATCAACACTTGCAAGCAGGAATCTATCTCCTTGCGTAAGTTTATCTTCTGGATAATTTAAATAGTCAATGTAGCTTTCCCATAATTTCGTAAGTTATTAGTTAGACGATATTTATGATTCCAGTAAAATGGTTTATCATCTCAAGACACCAATAACAGGGGGTTCATCATTGATATAAACACGAACTCGCCCCGAAAGTGCAATTCTAAATATGATACGTTTAGGAATTTCGTCGAAATAAACATAATTATCTACAGGAGAACCGTCTTTAGTATATCTATTAAGCCAGAAACAAATTTCCGTCCTTCCCCGAGGGGTTCTTTTTTGATCGTATTTGGAAATTTCATATTTGAAACATTCAGTTCTTATCGGACTAGAGCTTTCGGTTTTACTATATTCCGTGTAACAAATTAAAGAATCACCATGTACGTGAATGAATTTACAAGTATATATCATCAGTCTCCCTTCATGATCATAAAGCCCACCTCTCAAATCTACAACATAATCCTTATTGTCGATTTTTTCAATAACCTGCCTTACATTATTTGGGTTCAGTGAAGCACATGACGATAAAAAGAAGAAATTTACCGTCAAAATAGATAGTAGATATTTTTTCATAATTACCTATTTTAAAAGATTAGTAATTCATGCTTATACTCTCCCGTCTTCAAAGATAATTACTTTTTTAAACTTTCAAACAAAAAAAAACAGCTTTAATTACTACATAGCAATATTTTCAACATGCACCAAACACATTCAATTTCATAGCATACTTTTAGCCATCTCCTCCATCAGATTAAACGTATTTTTATATTTCTTACTAAATCATGTTTTCACTTACAAATATCAAATAATAAAATTTTTTGTATACATTGCCATCGGGTATTGATTGTGTCAGTTAGACAATATCACAACTATAAACATTAAAGAATAAACCCTTATAATCACAAAACAAAAAAATCATATTGCACATGAAAACCTTTTTTTTACTTCTAGCAGCAGCCTTCCTCTTTTTACAGACAGGAAAAGCTTGCACGATCATCGTGGCCGGCAAAAAAGCCACGGTCGACGGTAGTGTTTTAAATTCACACACGGATGCCGGTGCGGATTGTCGCATCCGGGTCGTGGCGGGCCAGAAATTTCCAAAAGGAAGTATGGCTCCCGTGTATTACGGCATACAGCGAGTTGACCTCCCCTTGGATAACAACGGGGAAATCTTAGGCTACATTCCGCAAGTTGAGCAAACCTACACGTATTTCCAATCCGCTTACTCACACATCAACGAGTACCAGCTATGTATCGGGGAAAGCACCACAAGCCAACGTCCCGAATTACAAGTAAACAAAGAGAAGGGAAACAGATCATGACCGTGGAGCAAGCCATGATTTTTGCCTTACAACGTTGCAAAACGGCAGAAGAGGCTCTTACCCTCATCACCTCGCTCATGGAAAAATACGGATTCCTTCCCTCTTGCGGACCGGAATCAGAATGTCTCACGATCGCGGACCCGGAAGGAGTATGGGTTCTCGAACTTTTCAGTGTCGGTAAAAACTGGACCCCGGAAAGTGGCAAGCCGGGAGTGATCTGGGCCGCTCAACGGGTGCCGGACGATGAAATCGCCATGATTCCCAACTGGAGCATCATTAAAGAAATAGATCTTTCAAAACCGGAACAATTCCGTGCCTCTTCCAACTACCAGCAGGTAGCCATTGAAAACGGCTGGTATTCCCCGGCAAGCGGCAAACCTTTCGTTTGGCAGGATGTTTATGCCCCGACTCCCAGAGAATGGGCCACAAACCGGTTTTGGTTATTCGTCAACACGTTCGCACCCTCTCTCGACCCGATCCCATCCAGACGTACCAATAACCCGTTTGATAACTTAAACCAGTATATCCAATACGTGGAACCGCTTAGCGTGTACCCGTTCTC
>ERZ857922.2393-NODE-2393-length-19191-cov-8.877195_pt1 | contig 19191 bp, 19 predicted proteins | sample MGYA00519579_ERZ857922 | MGnify/ENA primary metagenome ERZ857922 (study PRJEB31778, sample SAMEA3449375) | human gut metagenome | biome: human gut; feature: human-associated habitat; material: faeces | place: United Kingdom | collected 2010/2012 ... | reverse complement strand
GCTACGAAAAAGAGCTGAAGGAACCGCGCCGGAACGTGGGAAGCCAGGAACGACCCGCAGAACGTGCCGATCAGGATGCCGGGGGTGATGTTCCGCACGGCATCCCACTGGACGCCCTTGTTGCGGCTGTGGGCCAGCGAGCTGGAAATCGATGTGAACATGATGCTGCCCATCGACGTCCCGAGGGCCATGAGCATGAGTACGTCCGGCGGGAAGTTTTGCCAGCCGAACGCAAAGACGAGCATGGGCACGATGACGATGCCCCCGCCCACGCCGAGAAGCCCGGCCAGAACGCCCGCAATAGCCCCGAGCAAACAGTAAACAACCAGTGAAATCAGCATGTCAGTCACTCACGGTGGCGAAAAGGTGTTTGTGGATAACCGTATCGATATGCTCTTCGAGGGCCTTGCGGCTGTCTTCCGGGGACCGCCGCTCAAGCGCGTCGATGATGCGCAGGTGGGAGGAAACCGAGAACTGGCGCCACGGCGTGTCCCGCAGCTCCGGGGTGCGCCCCTTGGCGTAGATGCGGTTCAGCCGGGCGACGGTGTCTATGAGCAGTTTGTTGCCCGTGCATTCGGCGAGGGCGAGGTGGAATCTGGCGTCGAGATCGCCGTCGTTCTCGCCGACGAGCAGGCGGCGCTGCTGATCGCAGGCGATGATCTTGAGGCGGTCAAGCTGTTCGGATGTATGGCGCACGGCAGCGATTTCCGCAATGCCCGGCTCCACGATGCGGCGGTATTCCGTCACCTCGTCGAACATCAGGCCCTCGGAATCCACGGCTTCAAGGATGGCCTCCTTGAGCGGCTCTATGTCGGGCACGCGGACATACGTCCCGTCCCCTTGCCTGCTTTCGAGGAGCCCTTTTTCGGCAAGGGCACGGATGGCTTCGCGGACGCTGCTGCGGGAAACGCCGAAGGACTCGGCAAGGGCCCGTTCCGGGGGCAGTTTGTCCCCGTCGCGGAAATGGCCTTCCTCCATGAATTGCCGGAGGCGTTCCGTGAGCTTCTGATAGCTCCGGCGCGGACGCCCGGCGGAAGAGTCTGTTTTGGGCATGATGTATTCCTCACTGAATTGGTAAGGCCAATATGACCATTGAAAGATTCTGTCAACCGTAAATAGACCACTCAGACCATTTTTGTTTCTTTTGTCCTCAAAAAATTGGAATAGGGAAAAGAGTATAAAATACACTGTGATATGCAGATAAAACCGGAAGAGGGCAGATGCGCGCGCGATGGAAAAGGTCTCTCCGCATAAGATCGTCCTGAATCGGCGTATGGCGTCACATCAAGCCATTTATGCCGTTGTTTCAACTTATTGAGAGGTATCCTCTCGGAATCGAGTGTGCAAGCAAAAAATGTGTTGCGCTTTATGATGGACTGATATTCTTTTTTCACAACGGGTCATTAAGTTCATATTGGGTGAAAACGGATGGATCATGGCACTGTGCGCGGTATATGCTGAAAGGCACTGTATGGAGCCCATGTTGGATGCGAAAAAATGTCTCGGATGCCACTGTATGCCCGTACATTTCCCCACAGTGCGGAATTGGTCGGTTTTGTGCAAGCGGTAAATGGTCGGCATTGGGTCGGTATTGGTACGGAACGGAAACGATTCCTTGCTTGCGGTTACGGAAGGGGCCGAATGGGGACTGGAGCGGATCCCTTTTGAATGATAGACCATTCCAAGAATCGTCCAGCCGAATGATAGATTTTTATTTATAATTTATAATAAATTAACATTTTCTTCTATATATAGTATATATTTTTAAAAATCATAAAACTATTTTATACTTAATGTTATAAATTCTCCCGGTATTTTGAAGGAATTTCACCAACTATACGTTTGAATATTTTGGCAAAATAATTAGAGTCAGTATACCCTACCATTCTGCTTATATCCTTAATGCTGTTATTGGTATTACCCAGCAGTTCCTTTGCTTTCTTTATTCTATATTCTGTAAGATATGCTGTAAAATTCTGATTGAAATATTGTTTAAACAGCTTGCTGAAATACGCATCAGAATATCCCATCTCTTCTGCGGCTTCCTGCATTGTTATATCATATATATAATTATTTTCTACATATTCCTTTAAGTATTTAACTGTTGTCTGCTCATCAGAATTTCTTAAATTATCTATCATTCTTTTGTGTCTGTTATCTCTGATATTATTATTGTCTGCATATATGTCTGTATCTTTAACATTCTCTTTCCCAGACCGTGCATTTTCTTTAAAAATATTGCCTTTACCATCTGTAGCAGTATTTTCCTTAACAGCATTTTCTTTATCAAGCTTTTGTATTGCCATATCCATAACTGCCAGCAGATCATTAATATCACAAGGCTTTAACAGATAATCTAAAGCCTTTACTTTAATTGCATTTCTTGCATATTCAAAGTCATCATACGCACTTAAAAATACAATTGAACATTTATCATCCATCTGTCTTATATATTTAGCTGCCATTACGCCATTCATTTCAGGCATAGATATGTCCATAATAATAATATCATTCTTCTGTTCACTGCACATAGCAACCGCTTCTCTTCCATTCACAGCCTGATATATATTCACTTTATCTCCGTAATACCTGTCTATTTTCTTAGCCAGTGCCATACGCTCAATCTGCTCATCATCAACTAATAATACTCTGTACATAAGTCTTTCACCTGCACCAACATTATTTACTATTATTGCCAAAATATATCTGTATAACCGTTCCGTGATTTTTTCTGCTATAAATCTTCATACCACTGTTATTGTACATACCTTTTACTCTGTATGCAATATTTCCAATGCCAACTCCTACAGTTTTTCTATTTATTTCACTGTCAGCATAATTACTATCATTCTCAGAAGATGCAGCTGTTTCAGTATCAGGCAGTGCAAATATATTATCAAGATATTTTCTTATGCTGTCGAGTTTATCTTTTTCAATTCCAACACCCGTATCTGCAATTGATAACCACATTTTATCATCTTTCTTAAAACCTCTTACATATATAAGACCACCTTCTGATAAAGATGATAATCCGTGTATAATTGCATTTTCAATAAGCGGCTGTAACACAAATGCTGGCACAAGCTCATCAAGACTGCTGTTATCAACATCACACATATACTTTATGCGCTGTCCAAATCTCATCTGCTGTAAATACATATAATCGTCCATTATCTTTACTTCCTGTTCCAATGGCATTATGGAAGTCTGCGTTTTAAGATTATATCTGAAAAGACGGCTTAATGTGTTTATCATCTTCTCTGTCGTTACGGCATCTTCAATCTCTGCTGTCCCTGCAATAAGATTTAATGTATTAAAAAGAAAATGTGGGTTAATCTGATTCTTAAGCATTTCAAACCGCATATGCTCAAGCTGTTGTTCAACCTTATGCTTTTCCTTAAGCGTAACAATATAATTCTTTGTTGAATGTTTCATCTGCGTAAATTCTTTAATAAGAAGCGAAATTTCATCATCACCTTCTATTATTATATCATCGCCGGAATAGTCATTCACACTTATTCTTCTTGCCTCATCTGAAAGCTTTAATATCGGTTTTACAATGCTTCTATTCATAAAAAGCCTTATCCATATAGATAATATTATTACTACAAATGCAATAATAATACATATAACTGGTATTATATAAAATAGCTTTTTCTGGCTGTTATACTGCTCATTTCCTAAAGATACTGTTATGCTTTCATACCTTTTGGCATAATCTTCCAGATAATTCTGGACCTTATAACAGTTGTCTATCGCACTTCTATAATCTTTGTCATTTAGATTGGAATTAACAATACTATTATATATATTGTCATAACTATCGTATATATTATGTATTGACTGGATAATAATATATTGTTCCTCATTCATATAACTATAGTCAGCTGGAATCTGTCCAAGAATATCTTTAGTATTATTTCTTACTTCATCAATCTGTTCAGGTAATTCTGCCTGCTCATCTTCAAAATATAATTTTAAAGCATTACGTTCCTTAGTTACAGCCTTATATAATTTTAAAGCTTTATCATTATTGTCCAATGTATCTGTCAGCATACTCATTCCTTTTATGGAAAGTAATATTCCAAGCACAAGTGCAAATGCAACAACTGCACTGCTTATCGTGTATACATACTGGATTTTTCTTTTTAAAGACATATTTACTCCTGATTTTTTTCAATTTTCTCAATTATATCCATATAATCTAAACAATATCTGTCATATATTGGCTGTAACTTTTCTCTTAAGTCTCGTCTTTCTTCCTCACTGACTTCAATTACTGTTATATCTTTATCTTCAATTGTCCTTACAGCCTCTTCTTCTGTGTCCTTCCATATATACCTTTCATATATGGCTGACTCTTTGGCACATTCCGATATTACTGCCCTGTCTTCTTCTGTTAATTTATTCCATGTATACTCTGATACAAGCTGTACTTCTGGAATTCTTGTATGCTCATCAAGTATGCAGTATTTCGCCTGTTCATAGTGCTTTGAATATATATATGATACAAGACTATTTTCTGCTCCGTCTATTTTTCTTGTCTTAAGCCCCTTATAGACTTCTGAATATATCATCTTCACAGGATTGGCTCCAAGTAATTCTACCGTTTCAGACATAAGCTCTGACTCCTGTACTCTTAAATTTAAACCATACAAATCTTGTATTGTCGTAACAGGTTTAACCGAATAAAAGCTTCTTGCACCTGCATCATACCAGGATAAAGTCCTTACCCCAAGATTGCTTTTCCCAACTGCATCTATAAACTGCTTTCCATCATCGCCATTTAATACATCCCACATCTCCTGTGCATCTGAATATAAAAACGGCATCTGGATAACTTTTAATTCTGGAATATCATCAGATATTGAAGATATAGAAACTCTTGAAAAATCTATTCCACCGAATTTAAGCTGTTCGATAATCGACTTTTCATCACCCAGTTCACCATTACATTTAACAACTATCTTAATTCTTCCATTAGTCTTCTCACTTACAAGACGTGCAAATTCGTAAGCACCTTTTGTAGTAGGATAATCTTCAACCTGATTTTCCGCATACACAAGTATAATCTGTGGTATCACAGGCGAATTCTGTGGCTCATTACATTTTATTAATACTATAACTAATGAATTTAATATAGCCAAGATTGTTATTGCTGACACAACTATCTTTTTTCTCATTATAACTCCATTCCCAATTGTAATACAGATACATAATATTATGACCCTTATTTTATATTATTGTTTGAAATAATCAAATACTGCTTTGTTCATCTTCTCCATAAACAAATTATTAAACAAAGCAATAACCCTGTCAACACTAATGATTGCAAGTATCGTACCAATACCAAATCCTAAATGGAAGTTGCCTGTTGAAATTTCCATCATAAATGTCATTATACTACTTTTCTGCTTAAATTTCACATATCTATTATACACGCAAAAATCCCATAGGTTTGTACTCTTTTAAGCATATAACCTATGGGAATTATAATAGATATTATTATATTAATTATTTGTCTTTAAAAAGTGCATATAACATAAGCACTGCTATGCTTATTATAACAAGCTTCATATAAAGGCTTATATCACTATACATATTCATCATAATATTATTAACTGCACCATTACTATATCTATCTGTAATGTCACCCGCTAATAATATCATCAATAATAATGTACTAATTATCAAACTTTTATTACGATATATTTCTTTGTCTTTCTCATCTAATTCTTTATTAACATTCTCTATTGGTGAAAATCTTAATATTATAAGGCAGGATAATAAATACATTATCCATACAACCGAATTATTGACTTTTAAAGCTTCAAGCATAACTGTAACTAAATATGTCCCAAGAAATACTATATTACATACTAATGGAGTTCTTGCATGATACCCTCCTGTATATATTCTTAATGTAGCATAGATTGTAATAAATATTATGCTTTCAACCAGTCTTGATATTAATATGCCAACAATAAGGACTGTCAACATTCCTGCTATATTGCAGATAAGCACCTGCATACCATATTGGTATACAGGGAGCTCATCTTCATTAATTATGTTCTTCTTCAAAAAAAGAACTGCAATACTATCTGCTATTCTTCCTAGCATTATCCCTATCCCCTTACCTCTCAGTAATACATTGGTATTATCTGTTCTTCTTTAACTTAGCTGCTGTCTGTGGTTCTTTTGGCTGATAGCAGCTCCATATTGAAGCACTGTTTACAGCCTTCTTAGCAGAATGCTGTGCCGCCTTAGCAACACAATTTAATAATACATTGCTCTTCTTCATATCTTCCAACTCCTTTCCTACCTGACGTCTGACGTTACAAGTATTAATATATCTGATGCTGATAAATCAGCTCTCATTCTATCCTCAACTCTCATCCCTTATTCGAGTTAGCACAAAAGCTGATTTAATATTAACATTTATTTCCATCATTTCAATAAGCGTGTCGTGAATTATATCTTATATGTCGTGAATTTATTTTTCCCTGTAAAGAATTACACTACAGCAAAGAACACAAGTACCTATTATTGAATAATTAATTCTGCCATTATATTTCTTTACAACATCATTTACATTTTTAAGACCATATCCATGCATTAATTTATCCTTTTTGTGTGTATTAAATAAAGTATCTTCTTTGAAGGCTTTTACCATATCATCTGATATGCTGTTATATATTTTTAAGGAACATACATCCTCATTCTCATCTATAAATACCTCAACTCTCTTATTATCAACAAATGTCTGAGCCTCAATTGCATTATCAAGCAGATTAGAAAGCACACAGAATATATCTACATTTTTAATGAGCTTTAACTCTCCATTGACAACAGCCACAAAATCTATGTTTTTCTGTCTGCAATCTTTAGATTTCTTTGTAAGGAACTCATTGATAATTATATTATTAGTATACATTTTCTCAACAATTATTTTATCCAGATCTCCATCAAACTGGCTTAAGAATTCTCTTGCCTCCTCAGTACGTCCATCCTTAAGCATAAGATTAGCAGCAATCAGTGTCTTATTAAGTTCGTGTTTTATTCTTGATATACGCTCGACATTCGTTTCTATATCCTCGACATTTTCTAATCTGCTTTTATATGCCTGTTCCATTATTGTCTGCTCCATAAGAGCGTATGTACTGCGTTGTATAATCTCATACAATGCCACACACAGGATAAACATTATTGTTACACATATCATTATTATAATTGAGCGCACTATCATTTTCTCAGCATCACTGTCTGCTGACATCATCTGCACTTCATTGGTAATAATAACTGACATTATCATAGCCGCCATAATTATTACCGTGTCCTTAATATTCACTCCATAGCTGTATCTTCTTAATATTCTTACAAGCATTACCGCAGCAACCCATATTGTTATCTGTATAAGAATAACCAGCAAGCACTTTTCCATAGAAGCTGTTCCTGTGAATTCTATAAAATGCACATTATACAATGCTCCCATTATACTGCCCAAAAGTACCGTAACAAATATTATCGTTGCTATAATAAACATTGAAGCATACATTTTCTGAAATATATTACCATCCATAAAAAGGCACGCATATATGACAAGCATTGCCCACAATATGCCAACACCAAGTCCCTCAAACGGAACAACCATATACTGGATTTCCATATATGCAAATATTATCGAAACACCTGATATTACTGCAATCTTGGAATTAATCTTTTTATTAATGTTCAATGTACCGCATAAAAAATATATAAGCAAAATGCTCTGATTAATATTTGCAAGTGTTTCAACTATAAACGAAACTTTATCCATATTTTCTCCAATCTTTTTTATCATTTACTATGTATATTCTATCCAGCATTCGCTAAACTGTATGTACCTGTAACGCTTACTATATCTGCATATTCTTTCAGCTTTTTCTATCACTTACTCTTACTGCTCACTATATCCCATAATATACGCCTGCCAGTCACGTATAATCATTTCCTGCTTATTGCCAGTTATATACAGCTTTGTACCATTATCAATTATTACCTCATCATCTTTAATATTTACAATATGCTCCATATTAACAAGACTTGACCTGTTAATCTTAACGAAGCCTTTAGCCGCCAATTCCTTCTCTACTCTTGAAATCTTATCCCTTACAACCCGGCAGTCATCTGTCATATATATGTTCATATCATGATTAGACATTTCTATGTATAATACTGTCGAAAGATTTAACACAAGCGTATTCCTGTTATTCTTAAAGGTATACAACACATTTTTATCATTCATATATGATATTATCTTATCCATTGTAACTTTTATATCCTCTGCATCGTGCTTTTTTCTTATAAATCCTAACGGTCTGCACACAAATGCCTTGATTGCATATTCTTCATAATTCGTAATGTACACAATACCTGCATTTCTGTTCATTCTTGTTATAATCTTTGCCACGTCCATACCATACACTTCGCCAAATTCTATGTCTAAAAAATATATATCGGCTTTATCACATTCCTTATTTCTAAGGCTCTCCATAAAGTTCTCATAATGGTCATAATAAACGCAATTGAACAGCTCATCGTATTGGCTTTCCAACACTTTAAGCTGTTCAATAAACTGGGATGCGTACAATCTATCATCATCACATATAACAAACTCCATAATTATCCGCCTGCTTTCGTACATTAATAATATAATGATGTGAGTAGCAAAATTACTTTCTGCATGCATATCATAATAGATAATATTATACATAATCTTAGGTTGGTTCGCAATAATGTGGGGTGGAGAATATTGTAATAATTGCAATGATAGTCTGATAATGACTTACCGGGGCATATATGGTAGTTTTTTCTCTCTGGACGAGAGGATATTGTTAGTATATATGTTTGTATTTAATATTTGTGCCCATGAAGGCGTGCTAACGCACTGTTCATAGGCTGGTGGGTGGGAGAAGATGCTTACACCGTGCAAGTTCCAGAAGCCTCTGGCTTCTGGAACTGTCGGGCTTCGCCCTATCTGACTTAGCTTCAAAGTGCTGCTTTGTGCAAGCACAAGCATCACTTTGCTGTTAAGTCAGGCACGGCTCATTATATTACATATTCCCATACTTCATCCTTGAAGATGATTTTTCTGTAAGTATCGAATTTTGTCCACTTGTTGAAGAATTCATCATTGAGTTGTTTGTTAGCCGTTTCGATGGCATTTAAGTCATTTATAAGGTTGTTGTAGTCATCCTCACCATTGAGCCTGATTTCAAAGCCACGGCTGTTGACTACTGGTGTTCCTGTGTATGTATATTCTTCTAGCTTTGTGATTGCTTCTATCTTCTTATCTCTTACTGTAACTGCTACTTTATCACGAAGAACGATTACATCAAAGTTATCTGGATAGCTGTATGTCTCACCGCTTACGTTAATTACATCTCCGACCTTGTATGTCTTGCCTGATGGGCTTACCTTTGTAACTGTAGCACTTTCAAGGTTATAATAATATTCTTCAAATATATCTGCATTTCCTTTAAGGCTTCCATTTACAAATGCACATTTTACTTCTTTGTTATCATATGCACTCGAATCTGTGACAACACCGCAGGCAGATGTCATATTGCTTATTCTATCTATAAGAATAAGTTCGCCAAGCGTCTTATGTTTTGCAAATTCATCAATAACAACTGCTTCCTGAAGTCCAATATCGCACACTGCTATCTCATTCTTGCTAAGTCCATTAGCTGGAAGGAAATTTCCTGTATTGACGTCTATCTTGTACTGAATGTTCTTTAATACACCAAGAACCTGCTTAGTGCCAATCTTAACAATGTAATCCTTACCAACTGTAAGTTCTGCATCGTCCATCCAGAGTATTGTTGCTGTAAGTGACTTGCTTACTGGAAGTGTTGTTCCGCTTGAAAGTACACATCCTCTTGATACGTCAACTTCTTTATCAAGCTGGATTGTAACTGGCTGTCCTTCCTGTGCTGACTGACTATCCTTATCACCAACAAGAATACTCTTAACCTTAGCTGACTCACCACTAGGAAGTGTGATTATATCATCACCAACTGATACAACGCCTGATTCAATCTGCCCCTGAAATCCTCTGAAAGTATGGTCTGGACGGCATACTCTCTGAACTGGCATATAAAAACCTTCTTCCTTCTTCTTTTCGCTTACATCCACATTTTCAAGGTAAGTAAGAAGTGCTTCGCCTGGATACCAAGGTGTATTATCAGATTTAACTGTAATATTGTCACCCTCTGTTGCTGATACAGGGATAATCTTTACACTTGCAAGTCCAAGTTCTTTAGATAATTCATCAATCTGCTTAGTTATCTCGTTAAATCTTTCTTCTGAGTAACCAACTAAATCCATCTTATTTACTGCAAATACGAAATATTTAATTCCCATAAGGGCACATATTCTTGCGTGTCTTTTAGTCTGCACAAGAACACCCTGCTTAGCATCAATAAGAATTATTGCAAGGTCAGCAAATGAAGCACCAACCGCCATATTTCTTGTATATTCTTCGTGACCTGGTGTATCAGCTACGATAAAGCTTCTCTTATCTGTTGTAAAATATCTGTAAGCAACATCGATTGTGATACCCTGTTCACGTTCTGCCATAAGTCCGTCAAGAAGAAGCGAGTAATCAATAGCACCACCTCGGCTTCCTACTTTACTGTCAAGCTCTAAAGCCTTTTCCTGATCGGCATATAAAAGCTTTGAATCATATAATATATGTCCTATTAATGTAGACTTTCCATCATCCACGCTTCCGCATGTAATAAATTTTAATAATCCTATCATCTTAGAAATACCCCTCTCTCTTTCTTCTTTCCATACTACCTGCTGCTTCATTATCAATTACTCTTGTTGTTCTCTCAGAAGATACTGCACTAAGAGTTTCATCAATAATTTCATCAAGTGTTGTTGCATTAGACTCAACACCACCAGTAAGAGGATAGCAGCCAAGTGTTCTGAATCTTACATTCTTGTATTCAATCTTTTCGCCTTCTCTTAACTTGAAACGATCATCATCAACCATAATTAACATTCCGTCTCTTTCAACAACTGGTCTTTTATCCGCAAAGTAAAGAGGTACGATATCTATATTTTCTCTCTTTATGTACTGCCATATATCAGTCTCTGTCCAGTTAGAGATTGGGAATACTCTTATGCTTTCACCCTTGTTAATACGTGAATTGTATAACTTCCACATTTCTGGTCTCTGGTTCTTAGGATCCCATGCGTGGTTTTCATTACGGAAAGAGAATATTCTTTCTTTGGCTCTCGACTTTTCTTCATCTCTACGTCCACCACCAAAAGCTGCTGTGAAACCATATTTATTAAGTGCCTGCTTTAATGCCTGTGTCTTCATAATATCTGTATACACTGAACCATAGTCAAAAGGATTAATTCCTTTCTTAACACCATCTTCATTGATATATTCTAACATTTCAATGCCAAGCTTCTTAGCTGTTTCATCTCTGAACTTAATCATTTCCTTGAACTTCCATGTTGTGTTAACATGAAGAAATGGAAATGGTGGCTTCTCCGGATAGAATGCTTTCATTGCAAGATGAAGCATTACTGAACTATCCTTTCCTATTGAGTAAAGCATAACCGGCTTTTCACACTCAGCCGCCACCTCTCTTATTATATATATTGCCTCAGCTTCAAGCTGATCAAGATGTGATAACTCTGCCATTCTTTTATCCGTCCTTTCTAGTATTTATTAGATTCCTTCTTATTAATTACTATCGTTTCCCTGCTTCCGTCTGTCTTATCTATATTCCAGTTAAGGAAGTCGCCTTTGGAAATAACGCTCATCTTACTTCCCATACCTCCCATATCTGCTCCAAGATAAAGTGCGATAGCTTCAAACTTACATTCCTTGATACAAGATGAACATCCCCAGCAGTCCTTAGGATACTTCATATATGCTTTCTTATCTTCTCCCATCTTAATAAGACTTCCCGGACAGACGATACTGCATTGTCCGCAGCCAGCACATTTCTCCTTATTAATTACTATGCTCATATGTCTCACCTCTTCCCACAAGATTTCTATATTTCACTTCTATCCTTCCGTCTACCTTTCTTGTATTAACATACTTAAGCCATTCATCTGACTTCTCTGGGTAATCAAGGTTCTCCGCAAAGCTGTGCCATCTTGTTTCTTTTCTTGCTTTCAAATGTTCTATAAGCACCTGACAGACTGTAAGTCTTTCCTTTAATTCATATACAAACATAAGCTCATGATAATCTTTAGCGTTAGCTTTTTCTGAAAGAGTTTCTATCTGTTCAATCTTTTCTTTGGCAAGCTTAAGCTGCTTTTCATTGAACTGGTAATGACTTCCTATACCACCAGCATATGTATCCATAACCTTCTGCATAGCTTCCTCAAGTTCTTCTGTCGAGAAAATGGTATCTTTATCCTCACGCCTAAGATATTCGTTATATTCTTTTATTCTTTCATCAGTAAGCTTGTCTGCATATTCATCAGCTGTACTCTGTGAAAATGCATTCTCTGTGATGTCCGATCTATTCAATTCCTTAACAATATCTTCTGCCGCAATTTCACCTTCTGCCATAGCACCTGTCACATACTTCTGAGGACAGCCTCCTGCAACATCTCCTGCCGCATAAAGACCATTGATTGTTGTCCTTCTATTAGTATCAACCCAGTAACCACTCGCCGTATGTCCGCCTACAATATAAGGCTCTGTTCCTTCTATCTCAACATTCTGCTCACTTGGGTTCTTTCCAGACTCTATCCATTTAAGTGTCTGGCTTGGTGCCATATTAAGGTATGCTTTCTTTAATGACTCATCCTGCTCACTGCTTATTCCTTCTGTTCTTAAGTAACAAGGACCTCTGCCCTCAATGTTCTCCCTTACAGTTCCGTATACTCTCTGTGAAGTTGTAAGTCCATACCGGTTCTCGTATACCTCACCTAAAGAATTCACCTGCTTTGCACCAACTCCCTGTGCTATTGTTCCTGTAGGAGCTATTGTATCTTTACATCTTAAAGCTATAAAACGCATTTCAAACGTTGTCATCTCTGCACCTGCATTAATACCCATAGCAAAACCAGCACCTGTATTAAATGGAGGATACCACATTTTATGTCTTGAAAATCCTGGATTGTTAGGCTTGTACAATCCAGCCGCTCCACCAGTCGCACATAATACCTTCTTAGCTCTTATCTCATAAGCTTCACCAGTATCAATATTAAAACCAACAGCACCAAGAATTGTATTATCCTTTACTATGTAATCAGTTATATTAAGTCTGTTAATTACAATTACATTTTCAAGACTATTTACTGCATCTGCAAGTATTGGCTTAATATTCTCACCGTTAATCTTAATATTACGGTTGCCTCTTGCAACATATCTGCCATTCTCATCTTTAAGAATTACAAGTCCAAGCTTTTCCATCTTGGCTGTTACTTCGTTAAGTCTTTCTGACATTGTAAGAAGTAAATCTTCCCTCACAATATCGTCAGCGTCTTTCTTTGCATATTCAACATAATCCTCTGGCTTTCTGCCTTCAACTATGTAAGCATTTATCGCATTAACACCAGCCGCAAGACAGCCGCTTCTCTTTATATTCGCCTTTTCTGCAATTATAATTGAAGCATCTGACTTTTCCCTTATTGTAAGTGCCGCATAACAGCCTGCTGTTCCACCACCTATAATAAGCACATCTGTTGTTAATCTGTTTAAACCATTAATCTGCATAAACTTTCCTTTCTCACTGTAAAACTTGTCCACAGGTCTTTATCAGATATATACTAATCTGAAGCTGTGCGTATACACACAAAGCATTTAACCTGGCAGAAACATAACTTTAATCTGGTTAAATATAGAATACGTCATCATCCCTCATACCCTTGTTCTCGCAAAGATATGTCTTTTCATCATCAACTGCGTATATTCTATATATAAGAACGTGAACCTTTTCCCCAACCTGTAGCGGCTCTTTCTCAAGTGACCACTCTCCTGTTATCATTGTTCCTCCAATATTAACAGTTACATCAAGATGATTGCCTCTGAAAAGAATATCCTCAACATAACCTTCCTCAGCAGCACTGTTGTACTGCTGGAGCTTTCCATACTTAGAAAGCTTCACAAATTCAGGTCTTATTATTGCTCTTTTAGCTCCCTGTATCTCATCAAAACCTTTTAATTTTGAATAATCATTAACCTCTGAAGCTTTTCCAATGAATTCAACAACAAATGGTGTTGCTGGAGATTTGTATATCTCTATCGGACTTCCCATCTGCTCTATCTTTCCGTGGTTAGTAATTATAATCTCGTCAGCTACTTCAACAGCTTCGTCCTGATCGTGTGTAACGAATATGCTTGTTATTCCAAGCCTGGTAACCATACTGCGAAGCCACGTTCTAAGTTCTGTCCTTACCTTTGCATCAATCGCCGCAAATGGTTCATCTAACAGAAGCACTGATGGATTAGGTGCTAACGCTCTTGCAAAAGCTACTCTCTGTCTTTGTCCACCTGATAACTGGTTAGGATACCTTTTCTCAAGACCTGCAAGCCCTGTTATATCAAGAAGCTCTGTAACTCTTTTCTTAATCTCATCTTTTGGAACTTTCTTAAGCTTAAGTCCAAATGCTATATTATCATAAACTGTCATATGTCGAAAAAGAGCATAGTTCTGAAATACGAAACCAATCTCTCTTTGATTAGCTGGTACATCATTAACTCTCTTTCCATCAATATATATATCTCCAAAGCTTGGTGTTTCAAGACCTGCAATCATTCTTAATATTGTTGTCTTACCGCTTCCCGAAGGACCAAGCAATGCAACAAGCTTTCCCTTTTCTATTCCGAAATTCACATTATCAGATGCACGAAAGTTTCCATACTGCTTAAAAATATTCTTCATCTCAACGTACATTACTTTTGCCCTCCTTTCTTATAATCACTTTGTCTGTGTTCAAATATATTCCTTAATACAAGAACTATAATCGCTATAATTACTAATATTGATGATACTGCAAATGCCGATGTTATTGATGTATCTGTACCCGACATATACAGTGCATCTATCTCAAGTGGAAGCGTGAATGTCTCTCCTCTTGTCTTTGATAATGCATTAACCGCACCGAACTCTCCTAATGCTCTTGATGTACATAGAATTATTCCGTATATCAACGACCATTTTATATTAGGAAGAGTTATCTTAAAAAATATTGTAAAACCATTAGCACCCATTAAAGCCGCCGCTTCCTCCTCGTCCTTTCCGAGTGAGTTAAGCACTGGTATTATCTCTCTTGATACATATGGAAATGTAACAAATATTGTAGCAAGCACAACTCCCGGTATCGCAAAGGCTATTCTTATATTGCTTCCTGTAAACTCATTAAACCATCTTATAACAGGATAGAAAAAACCAAGTCGTCCAAATGTCATAAGAAACGCAAGACCTACAATAACCGGTGATATAGAAAATGGTATATCAATAAGTGTTGCAAGCACCTGCTTGCCTTTAAAATCAAATCTTGTAAGTAACCATGCCGCTATAATTCCAAATAATGTATTAATAACAACTGCAGCAACAGTAGCAATAATTGTTACCTTCAACGCACTCAATACATATGGAGTTGTTATTGATTTAATGTAAAAACTAAAGCCCTCTTTTAATGAACTTGCTATTATTGATAATAGAGGCATAATCAGCATAACTGTTATAAACAAAACAGTGATAAGAATACATATGCTTCTTGTTCTTCTTTTTCTTTTTTCAAGCTTATCATTCTCGCTCATATTTAACCTCCATTTTCTCTACATTGTACGCTTTGCCTGCCTCATCTGTATTATATTAATGATAAGAAGTATCAGAAAAGATATTATAAGCATAACAAGTGCAATCGCTGTCGCCGAAGCATAATCAATATAATTAAGCTTCTGCATTATTACATAGGATACAACCTGTGTATGTTCCTTGGCACTGTTGCCTGATATGTATATAACGCTTCCATATTCTCCTATTCCCCTTGCAAATGCAAGTCCGAAGCCTGTAAGAAGTGCTGGGCTGATTTCTGGAAGGATTACTTTAAAAAATGTCTTTGATGGGCTTGCACCTAACATATATGCCGCTTCCTCATATTGAGAATCCATCTTTTCAAGAACAGGCATTACCGCTCTTACAACAAATGGAATTCCTACAAACACAAGTGCTGTAATAAGTCCAAGATGTGTGTAAGATACCTTTATACCTATTGAAGCAAGCGGTTTGCCAAGTATTCCGGTTTCAGAATACATTTTCGATAATGTAATACCAGCTACCGCTGTTGGAAGTGCAAATGGAAGTTCTATAAGTCCGTCAAGCACTCTTTTTCCAGCAAAATCGTATTTAACAAACGTCCATGCAATTATTGTTCCAAACACGCAGTTGATTACTGCCGCTATGAATGAACATCCAATGCTTGTAACAAAAGCATTGACGACATTCTGCTTAGTAACCAGCCTTATAAATTCGGCTGGTGGAAGCTTAAGTGAATATACCATAACCGAAGCAAGTGGAATTAATACTATAAGTGATAACATAGTAACTGTAATTCCAAGTGTTAAATGAAATCCCGGTATAACACGTACTTTTTTATCTTTACCGAATTTTCTGCTATTCTTTATTTCATCAAACGCTGTATCATAGTCTGGCTGTTTATTATTATCAATTGTTCTATCAGTTGTTATAGATTTCATCAAACCAGCCTCCATCATCAAAATATATCTTGTATGCCTGAGTCCAGCCGCCGTAATCAGCTATTGTATCAAGCTTTATTGTAAGATTGAATTTACCACTATATTCATTCAATACCTCTTCATCTGTTGGTCTGTATCCATAATCTGCGGCTATTCTTTGTGCCTGCTTTGAATACAGGAATGATAAATATTCGCTTGCAAGCTCCTCTGTCTTGTTGACTTTAACATTATCATCTACAACTGCCACACTTGGCTGTGCGAGAATACTTACAGATGGTGTGACAATCTCATATTCATCAGGATATGAAGCTAATGATGTAAGTGCCTCATTCTCCCATGCAATAAGCACATCGCCTTTTTTATTCTCAACAAATGTTGTTGTTGAGCCCCTTGCTCCGGAATCCAGCACTGATACATTAGCATACAGCTTTCCTAAGAATTCCTTCTGCTTATCTTCACTGTTATTCTTATCTCTTGCATAGCTTAATGCCGCAAGGAAATTCCAGCACGCTCCACCACTGCTCTTAGGATCTGGTGTTATAACCTCAACACCATCTTTAATTAAATCATCCCAGTCTGATATATTAAGCGGATTGCCCTTTCTTACAAGAAATACAATCGTTGAAGTATACGGAGATGAGTCTTTATCATATTCGTCCTTCCAGCCTGCATCAATAAGACCTGTATTCTCTATAAGGGATATATCGTGTTCAAGTGCAAGTGTAACAACATCTGCATTACAGCCTTCAACAACTGACCTTGCCTGACTCCCGGAACCGGCATGTGACTGTATTACATTCACCGGCTCACCATATTTTTCTTCATAATAGCTTTTGAAAATCTCATTATAGCTTTCATAGAATTCCCTTGTGGCATCATATGAAACATTGGTGATTGTCATTATATTCGATTTTTCACGGCCGCATCCCGCAAGCCCCGTAAAAACACATGCAGCTAACAAAACTGCCTGCATTTTATATATTTTTTTCATATGGTTTACCACCTATTCCTACAGCTTAAAATTCAAATAATGATGTCGATAAATATCTTTCTCCCGTATCAGGAAGGAGAACAACTATATTCTTTCCTGCATTTTCAGGCTTTCGTGCCTCCTTTAAGGCTGCACAAAGAACTGCTCCCGAAGATATTCCAACAAGCAGGCCTTCTGACTTTGCAACCTGTCTCGTCGTCTCAAACGCCTCGTTATTTCCTATAGTTACAATCTCATCAACTATACTTGTATCCATAACCTCAGGTATGAATCCAGCTCCTATACCCTGTATCTTGTGAGGACCAGCACTACCACCGGAAAGAACCGGTGAACCCGAAGGCTCCACGGCAACTATTTTTGCATTAATTCCAGCTTCTTTAAGACCTTTTGCAGTTCCCGTTATAGTTCCGCCTGTTCCAACTGATGCAATGAATATATCAACCTTTCCGTCTGTCGCTTCTGCGATTTCCTTTGCTGTTGTAACCCTGTGAATCTCAGGATTGGAAGGATTATCAAACTGCTGTGGAATAAATGCGTTGCCGTATTCTTCCTTTAACTGTTCAGCCTTTGCTATTGCACCTTTCATTCCGAGTCTTCCCTGTGTGAGAACAACTTCTGCTCCAAGTGCCGTTACAATCTTTCTTCTCTCTACACTCATAGTGTCAGGCATAGTAAGAATAAGCTTTAATCTCTTTGCGGCACACACACCAGCAAGTCCTATTCCTGTATTGCCGCTTGTAGGCTCTATAATAACCGTATCTTTATTAATCTTTCCCTGTTTGATTCCGTCTTCAATCATCGCATATGCAACTCTGTCTTTCACGCTGCCAAGCGGATTGAAATATTCAAGCTTCGCTATTATGTTTGCACTAACATTATTGTCCTCTTGAAAGTTACATAACTGCAACATCGGAGTACGTCCAATAAGCTCTGTTATCTGTTTTGCTATCTCTGCCATAATAACCCTCTTTTCTTTTTAAGTTCTGCAACTTTTATTATAATACACTACTATTCATATCGTTTCAATAGGATTTAAGAATTTATTTAAAATTTTTTCCAGTTCTTCATCATCCGGAATGTTTCTCCGGCTGTATGTAAGCTCTGCCATATATGAAAGAAAACGTGCCCTTAGTACATCATTGCTTATCTTTTGTTTAGCGTAAGGACGCAATTTTTCAAGGTAATCAAGTATTTCTTCTATATTGTCAGGCAGAATATTGTCAATTTCTCCTGCAAGAAGTGTTGTGATTCTTGGGCTTGCACCACTTGACGATATTCCTATTTCCAGCTTTCCGCGGCTTACAACCGACGGGAATATAAAATCACATTTATCTTTTACATCAACTACATTAATAAATATTCCTTTATCGTTACAAAGACTTGTTATATGCTCATCAAGTTCTTCATCACCTGCCGCTGCAATAACAAAACGCACACCTTCTACGTCGCTGTCCTCAAACTCTCTTTCTTC